>ERZ791906.42-NODE-42-length-191148-cov-21.257707_pt1 | contig 191148 bp, 190 predicted proteins | sample MGYA00510146_ERZ791906 | MGnify/ENA primary metagenome ERZ791906 (study PRJEB30046, sample SAMN00792096) | human gut metagenome | study: EMG produced TPA metagenomics assembly of the A metagenome-wide association study of gut microbiota in type 2... | reverse complement strand
AATCGGTTAAGGTCTATAACTTTCAAGTTGAAGATTATCATACATATTTTGTTGGTAGAACTATGATTCTAGTCCACAATGCTAAGTATGATGTTGGTAAATATAATGAAATGCCAAACGAGCCTGGAATGGATAAACATCATGTTCCACAAAAAGCAGTGATGAAAAAACTTGATCCAAACTATGATCCTTCCACTGGACCTTCAATTAAAGTTCCTAAAGAAGGACATACTATCAAAGGCCCAAGGGGTATCGTTTCCAGGAGTACCAAGGGCATCAATAGTCCGTCTGAATTAATAATGCGAGATATAAATGAATTGAGGCGAGTATATCCAGATATACCGGAATCATCAATTAACAAACTTATAAATATGTTTAAAGAAATGGGGTATAAACTATGATTGAACAATTTATTGAAGGACTATATAAGAATATTGTAGAAGGGAATATGAAACTTTACAAGCAATTCTTCTTATACGATCCTAATGAAGAGGGAACCATTGAATACTGGAAGAATGCAATAGCATTTTATGACAAACTGGATGATAAGGATAAGGAAATATTGTTTTCTATAATTAAAAGCACAATTGTGGATACAGTTTCTAATGTTCTTGCTGTTCTTGATGGTCATGAAGACATTGATAGAATTAATGTGCAAGTTAAACTGAACGGTCAAGAAAATGATAGCGAGTTACAGGATGCATTTCTTGCTTATGTGGAAGATTTGGATGAGTGATTAACTGAAACCTATACTTACTAACATACCAATGATGGTAAATATATGAGCGACGACGGGATTATCAATAGACTAGATTTGACAAAACTCTTGGAGACAATTCAGCATTATCACAAGATATTAAAGATTAAGTGATCTTTAATTCAGATTATGTTGGAATAAATATATCCAAAACTGATTGCAAATCTGCATTTGAAGTTTTTGTTCAAGGCGGAATGTTGGAAAGTATTGCAAACGGAGGTTCGTTCCTAGAAGGTTTCGAAGATGGAGCACTCTCAGGCGCAATAAGCGGTGCAATCGGCGGAGCGGCTTTTGCCGGACTTGGACAGTTAGGTGCAGTTGCCGGTAAAGGAATTAAATGTATGTCCGGCTTTGGTAAATTTATCAAAGGGACAGCATCGGTAACAAAGGTTATGAGTACCACCATGAGCGGATTTGATACAATAGCACTTGTTGATAAAGCTTTTGGAAACGGTGATATTGCCGCATTGAATGCCAAATTACACGAAAGCAAAGCGTATAACATTTTCCAAACAGGTGTAACAGCAACCGCCGTATTTACAGGTGGTATGCCGACATTTAAAATTATTGATTTCAAAATATTGCGTTTTAAATTATTTATATCATTTTAATTTTAGTGAAGGAGTGATAAGATGGAAATTTCTATTGAAGTATTGATAGCAGATTCTCGTCTTGCCTTTGTACAAGGCAGATATAATGAGTCATTAAAACTTGCAGATGAGGCACTCAAAGTTGATGAAAATAATTCTGATGCTCATCAATGTGCAGGTAATGCGTATATGTCTAAACAGGATTATGATAACGCAATAGAGCATTACAAAATTGCAGTTGAAAATGATGCTGATAATGGTGATCGGTATTTTAACCTTGGTTATGCATATGCCACATCTAATCAACCGGTTAAAGCATTAGAAATGTTCGCAAAAGCTGATGAAATTGGTTGTTCACCTAATGTGGTGGGACAGCTATACAAAATAATGGGTATGCTTTGTTTCGATCTTCACAGGTACAATGATGCAATAATAAACTTAATAAAATCTGAAAAAGTTGTCGGCATAGATATGGATGTACTTCAACGTAAGGCTTTAAGTTACAGTATGAGCGGTCAAACATCAAACGGTATAGAAGTAGCTAATCAAATGAAGTTGCTTGCTCCGACAGAGTATTTGGGATACAGAATTGCTTTTAATATTCTTTTGCAAGAGGAAAGGCTTGAGGAAGCAGAAAAAGAACTTGACCGTGCCGAACGTTTTGCAAAACCTGTAAAAGAACTGTTTTTTGATTGGGTTGCTTATGAAAACGCTCGTTATGAACTTGACGGTGATAAGGAACATCTTTATTTGGCAATAGATAAAATTTTTGAAGGATTATGTGTGGTTGAGCCGGAAGTCAATAGTATTGTTGACAGTTATATCAATGCAGCTGAAATATATATTCAACTCGAAAATTCAAATATGGCATTGAAGTGTATCAATGCGGCTGAAAATCCAATCAATTCATTTAATGAAGGGTTTTCAGTAAAACAGTTGACTGAGTTAGAAACAAAACCTGTAGTAAAACCGGGTCAACGAGAAATTGATATTGCTGTTGAAACTGTAAGACGCAAGTATGGTGAACAGAAAATTGAAAGATATGGCAGAGAAATGGCGGCAAAGGCAAGGCGTAACTCACCGGATCTTGAAAAAAATATGACACCGATAGCTCAAAATCATGAATCTGATTATAGCAAGTTAGATGTCGATGTGAATCCTGTTTATTCTCAGGAAAAAACAGAACATATTTATCGTTTATATGTGGCAGCTTATACAATTGTTAAAGATAATGAACACATTAAAGTGTATGCATCAAAACTCGCTAACAGTTCTGATCCTCAGAGTAAATATATCGGTAAATACAGCCTTATTAAAGCGTTAAAGGATGAAGGCTATCCTAAGGCTGATGAAGAATACAGAGATTTTCTTACATACTTAAGAAACGAAATGATTAAAGATCCTACGGACCTCTTAGTACTTACATTCCGCATACAATGTCATATAGATCTCGGAGAATTTGAAGAAGCTGAAAAGCTTGCAGACTTATTGTCCGATGAAATGCGTAAACCAATCTTAGAGCAGATAAAAACTGCGCAAAGTGGAGGTGAAGCATAGTGGCTACATATTTATCCAAAGACCTTGTGGTTGATGAAGAAAAATTCAATACTGCTGCACAAGATATGCGTGCATTAAAAGAACGCACCAATAAATTAAAAGAAAAACTCAGTACTATGTATGAGGAACTTGCAGGAGCAATGGATACCGAAGCAGGGCATGAGGCTCAGCTTGAGGCTAAAAATGTTTTATTAAAACCAATAGAAAATATGTCACTTGTAGTTAACCATATATCCGATACACTCGATACAGTTATTGGTAATGGTTATTACAAGGATGTATTTACAGGTTTTGAAAATTTAAGTCATTTATTTTAGGAGGTAAATATTTATGGCAAATATGGGTTCAACCGGTACGGTTAACATCACAAAGGCAATGATGGATGCTGCTATTAAAGCAGTGGACGATTATCAGAGTCAGGTAACAGGAATTAACAGTGAGCTTCAATCTGAAATTGACGGACTTATTCCAAGCAGTTTTTCGGGTGCAGCAGCTAATGGTTTTAAGGCTTTTTACGATACAAGTATTCTTCCAAATGTTACTGATAATCTTACAAAAATGCTTGACTCACTCAAAGAAATTTGTAACACAATAAAAATGCAAATTCCCGGTGATGATCAGGGTGTTGATGATCAGCTTGGTCAGGGTAACCAGAACTCTGGCAGTGCACAGGGTTAAGTAATTATATTTAACGGAGGTATTATATTATGGCAGATTGTAGAATTGTTAATCAGAATGTAGCCTCATCGGTAACAAATATTGATAATTTGGCTACTAAATATGCTAACGCAGGAACTGAATTTGAAACAGCTTTTAAGGCAGCTATCGCCGAAATGGAAGGCGATTCCAAAGATGCTTTGATTGAGCTTTTTGATAAAAGTTATAAAGAATTTGTAACAAGTTTGGAAGCAGGTCTTCCGGCAATGATTAAAGGAATGTCAAGTCTTCTCGAAGGAAATCGTGACAATTTTGAAAAAGTTGACGCACAGATTGCTGAAAGTATTAGAGGCGGCGGACAGGGCTGAGTATTCGGCTTATATGTGGCTCTGTTTGTTAAATTACAAATAGAGCCGCATTTGTTATGTAAGGGATGTGATTTTGGTGGCATTTAAAATTCTATCGCAGGACGAAATTCAGAAATTAACTTCAGCAGAAAGAAAAAATTACGAACAGTTGTATGCTGAATATCAAGAACGTGAAGCTTTTGTCAACCGTCTTGAAAGACAGAGAAAAGTGAAAGTACCACGTTTCAAAATCAAAAAAAGATATATGAAAAATTTTTTGATTCCTCAAAATTATAACAAGAGGTTTGGAGTATTTGAAACTGATATTTCTGAGTTTAGCAGTAATATTTTAAATGCAACTAATTGTGTGAATAAAACACTTTCCAAATATAAAAAAGTTGATTTTGTAAACAAGCATAGTGTTACATTACCTGATATACCAAATGTCGGATTAAAATTTACTAATAAAAAAATCAATAGATTTTATGTTTCAATGCCCAATAAAGTAGTTAGCATTAATCCAAAGAACATAAACTGTGAATTTTCAGATGTACAGTTGAATTTAAAAAAATCTTATGTAGCTACTCCATCTTTGAAAAATGTTCAGATTGGTAAATTAGAGTTAATTAAAACAAATGGTGTTTCCGTAGCAACGGCACAGATACCATCAGTAAAAATTCAAAATAATATAACTAAGAAATTACCTTTGGTTGTTACAAATGTACCGGATGAAATTAACACTGATTTTGTTCCAATGAAATTACAAGTATTACCATATATCCATGTTAGTAAATCTTATCTTACTAAAAAAAGTATTAAAACTTATAAGATGACTGATTTACCAAAAAGTGGGATAAACTTTCCCAAAGTATCTTTAAATAGAAAACCTATTAATATTGAGATAAATTCGTCGGAGGTAATTATACCTACATCTAAAGTTGAAAATTATAAATTAAAACCGGTTAATATAACTAAGCCAAAAACTACTTATATTGAGAATAATGTTAATGAATTTGAAAAGCCTGAAATGTCAAAAGTTATATTAAGTAGTGTAGTTATACCAAAAACAGCGAAAATTGTTGGAAAATGTACCACTTCTGAAAAATTAAATCAAGTTAAGGTTAAAAGTATTGACTCACCTACAATAAGTTTTAGTATTAGTGAGCCAAAAATAGAACTTTCGCATGGTGTAGTAGTTAATCCGCCTAAAATAAATTTTGAATATAAAAATTCTATTCACAGGGCATAGGGTAAATGATATGAAAAACAATGAAATTTTAGTTTCTGTAAAATTTAATATAAAAAATAGAGTGCGAACATTGTCTTTTCTTGTAGTAAAAGATATTACTTTAAAAGAATTTATTCAAGGCGTATATTACGGTCTTAAAAATTTTAATCCGGATGAAAGTATAGACGCCGATACAACTCTTAGCATACAGGATTGTTTTCAGGCATTTGAACAATATATCAAAACTCATTGTGAGTTGTTGATTCTTTACACTATCATGGGGGAATACTCTAAAGTCGATATTACAGAACAATCAATGGATGTACTTGATCAACAAAAGAAGGTCAAAAACAATTACGATTTGTCATTGAGTAGCCTTGGAATTGTTACATCAAGTGAGTTTTTTATTACTGATAATGATATGGTTACAAATGTACCACAGCTGTTTGATAAGGGCGACAGAGAGAAAACATATATACTCCGTGATAATAATACTTTGGAATATAACATAAGTACCAGAAGGCTTAATGTAATTGAACCTACAGTAATAGATATTCTTCCGGCAGGTGACATGCCTACAAAGGCTAAGGGTAGTTTATTAGATACTATTGCTCCGCCATTAATTACCGGTTTAGGAATGGTTGGCATACGCTTTTTTATCAGTCAGTTTTCAAGCAATTCAGGGCTTAATGATTCTATGTTGGCAATGACTATTGCAATGCCGTTTATGTCAGCGGTGACTTCTCTTTATAATCGAAGAAAACAATCAAAAGATTATAAACAGTCTGTTAGTGAATGGAAAGAAAAATATGAAAATTATATTAATGAAACTATAATTAAAAAGAAAATTGTAAAATGGCAAAAGGATGAAATTGTTTATCTGAATAAAGCTTATCCCAGAATGTGTACATTATTTAATCAAACAGGTGAGATTTCTACTGCAATTTTTGCACGTTCACAAAATGACAATGACTTTATGAGAGTAACGCTTGGTGAATCGGATGAAATAAAGCCATCATTTCAAATTAAAGCAGAGCAAAAAGATGACATATTTTATGATGTGCGTTATAAGCTCCATCCGCCCAAGAAAGGTAAAGATGAGTGTCCCTATATTACAATCGAAATACCACCGAAACATAAAAATAAAAAAGGATATCAACAAACAACAGAAGAAATGAAAAATCAATTTCTCCTTACAGAGTTACCTTATATATTTTCAACCACACAGGAAACTATAGGAGAAAATGGAGAAAAAGAAATTACAGGATTTAAATTTTTAAGAGATTCATCGGCAAAAGCAGAAAAACCACCTTTACTTGTCGATCTCAAAAATATCGGTACATTGGGCGTAATTTCTAAAAATGATGATGTGTCGTTGAATTTCATCAGACATTTAGCTTTTGAACTTTCTTTTTACCATTCTCCCGAGGATGTTCAGTTGGTATTCTTTTTTAATAAAGAAAAAGATATCGAGAAACAGAGTGACATAATAAACGACTATATGTTTCTTCCGCACGCTAATGAATTATTTGATGGTTTATCTCAATTTGTGTTCGATGAAAAAAGTGCAGGCGAAGTGTATAGCCAGTTACAAAGTATAATTTCGGAACGAGTAAAATCCAATAGTTCAGATGAGCCGGACAGTAATTCTTTGTCTGAAAAAGTAACACAGATTATTTGTTTTGTGTTAGATGATTATGATATTAAGGAAAAAGCTTTTTCAAAATATATTCCTGAAGCACCTAAAGAAGGAGAAAACTATGAAAATTCTTTAGGCTTAACATTTGTGTTTATTCAAAAAGAAAAAGGTATGCTGCCAAAATATTGTGGCAGTATTGTTGAACTTGATGAAACTATTCATCGTATAAGCAACAGGTATAATCTTTTAAGCCACGAAACTCTTAGTAAATTAGCTCGTGGTAAAGATTCATCAACCACAACTGATGACATAATTGAATATACAAATTTTACAAATGATTACATATTTAATAACGGAACAAAGGAACATCCAAATTCAGAATTTGACATTGCTTTCAGACGATTAAGTTCTATTTACTATACTAGAATAGCTGAAAACGGTAAAGTTCCTTCATTAGTAACTCTTTTTGAATTATTTGAAGATATTTATAAATTAAATAATGAGCAAATACAGACAGATGAATTAACAAATATAATATGTAAAAACTGGTCTGATGTTCAAAATAATGATGTTACTCGTAATATGAAGGTTGCTGTCGGTAAAAATGAACATGGGATAACTTATCTGGATCTTCATGAAAATGCTGATGGTCCACATATGCTTGTCGCCGGTACGACAGGTTCCGGTAAATCTGAAACAATAATTACATATCTTATCGGACTTTGTGTAAAGTATTCTCCATCCGATCTCAATCTAATGCTTGTTGATATGAAGGGTGGAGGATTTTCTGAACGCTTGGGTAAATTACCTCATTGTGTGGGCACGGTTACGAATACTGCAGGCGAAAGCCAAGGAATTTCTGCAGTGTATATGCTTAAACGATTTTTGGAATCGCTTAATGCCGAAGTGAAAAATCGTCAAATAATACTTTCAGATCTTGATGTTGATAATGCGGACGCATATATCCGTACTTATAGAAAAATAAAGAAAATTCATGAATTGAAATCCAATCCAAACGAAAGATCAAAGTATGAAGAATTGATACAAGAAATTCGTGATGGTAAAAAAGAAAAGCAAATCAGATATATTGACGGTGACATAAGCAAACTAAAACCACTTTCACATCTTATACTGGTTGTCGATGAATTTACCGAATTGAAAAGATTTTCAAGTGAATCTAATGATATAGATTTTATTGCCGAAATTACTACTATTGCACGAATTGGCAGAACACTTGGATTACATATTATATTGGTGTCACAGAACATTGAGGGTGCTATAAATGATGATATTCGTGTAAATACAAAATCAAAGATATGTCTAAAAGTAGCAACTAAGCAGGCATCAAAAGAAATGTTGGGTACTACAGATGCAGCGGCTGCAACTATGCCCGGACATGGTAGGGCATATATTTTAGTTGGAACAGGCAGCAGATATGAGTATTTCCAGTCTGCTTATACGGGCGCAAATAAAAATACAGACATAAAACCGGCTACAAAGATGACTTATGTAACAAATACAGGTGAATTTATTAGTGACTTTTATGATTCAACAAAACATAATGAAGTGCTTAAAGCAAAAAATAAAAAACTTAGCTTTGGTATTACGCAATTAGAGTATGTTGTTGAGAAAATCATTGAAATAACAAGTCAAAAGACATCGAATGGTACGAATAAATACGATGTACCGGAAAAGATATTTCTTGAACCTTTACCTGTTTTACTTTCGGATGACAACGATGAATTTAATGAATGGAATGAGGTGTGATAGACTTTGAATAATGGATTTGAAATGTGCTCTTTGGGCAGATATGATATACCAAATAAGCAAAAACAATCGAATTTTAAAGTTGATCTCGTTAATTCAAATATTGCAGTTTTTGGTTCAGCTATGTCAGGCAAAACCAATTTTTTAAAGTTGTTAATCAACTGTCTTCATAAAAGAAGCAATATATATAATGAGCAGATATTTATTCTTGATTTCGGAGGAGCATTAAGAGATTACAAAGATATGCCACTGGTTTCAGCTTATTTTGATAATACCAGTGAAGAATATGTAAAGCGTGTTTTTGTTATTCTAGAATCAATTTTAAAGAAAAACATTAAAAATCTTGGAAGCTATAATTTTAGTGTCGGAAGAAAAGATAATTTACCACATACAACATTTATTATTGATAATTTAAATGCTTTTATCGGTGAAAACAGATATTCTGCATATCACGAGAAATTTGGCAGAATTTGTCGTGATGGTAGATCTCGTGGTATTTCGGTAGTTTTTACTGCTTCAGACACGAAAGGAATTTCAAACTATCTGCTTTCATTTGAACAGAAAATAGCATTAAATTTTGCTCCTGATAAATGTTCAGAAATATTTGGTTCTAAAGTTGAAAGCCTTGGTAACATACAAGGAAGAGGATATGCGAATGTAACTGAAAGACCTGATGATATTATAGGTACTTTTAATCTAAATGCACCTTATGAAGTTCAGATATTAAAGTGTTCTGACATAAATGATGAAGATTCGGTTTTTATGAGAAAGTTAAAAGAAAAATTTGCTTATGATGAATCTTCATTTGAATATAGAAAACAGGTTCAAAAATACAAAACATTTCCACAGGAACTTCTTTTTGAGGATTTTGTTAATTTAAGACAACCTCCGGATGCTACAGATAGGGTTTTGTCATCTAATAATGTTGAAGTTGGGTTGGACTATGTAGAGTTTAAACCAATAAATGTTGATTTTTTAGATTCAAGAGTGGTTGCAATTTATGGTAAAAAAGAATTTGGTAAAACAAATCTTCTTAGATTGTTGTTGCAAAATCTGAAAAACAATAAGAAAAATTCAAGGTTTGTCTTTTTTGATGACGGCAGAAAGCAATTAAAAGTTTTTTATGATGAGTTTTCTGAAACATTTGACTGTGATTATATTTCTGAGTATGAGCAAATTTCTATAAACTTTGTTAATGGCAGAATGAAAAAGAGAAAGCTTTCGCCTATGCAACAGTTTTATAAAATATTGCATGAAAAATATATGAGTCTGTACAACGATTATGATAATGATTTACTTTATCAGATTTATGGAATTGATGATATTGATTTTACGGTAGAGGATTTACCTAGAGGTGCAGATAAAGCAGACGGAACACCAACTGTGTTTGTAATACAAAGTAAATCAATTTATCTTAATACAAAGATGAATTCTGATTTTATACATTATTTTTTGCAGGAATTAATAGACGTTGCAGATGAGAATGATTATATTTTTATTTTTACAGATGTAAAGAAAATAACAGATGCAGAGGTAAATGCATTGTTTAACAGTACCTTAAAAACAGTTTTCCTGCTTGACAATATCGCAGAATTTGCAAGCGAGCGTGGGTCTAAAACTGTATTTGGTGATATGGATCAAAAGAATCTAAAAGAAGAATATGCAAAATGTGAAATTGGTGACGGCTATTTCTATAATGTCGAAGCTGATTTATTAAAAAAAGCAAAGTTTATAAAAACTGAGTAAGGAGATTATTATGTCTGACAATAATTCAAGCGGTAAATTTGTTTCAGCAGATACTACGAAAATTGCAAACTTTGAAAAGCAAAGTGCTGAGGTTATTACAGAATTTGCCACTATAAAAAACGAGTTTAACAGGATAAATAAGGAATTACTTGCTTCTTGGAAAGGTGTAGGAGCAGATGCTTATAGTACTGAAACAGCTCATATTTTAGAAAAAATCGGCAGTGTTGAAGATGTTCTTAAAGCAATAAATGAAAGTGCCGTAAAAGATATTAGAGATTCATATAGTCAGGTTGATGATGAATTGGGAGAATTTAATAGAAATCCTAATTCCGGAACGGAGGAGTAAAATGGTTGATCTTACAGATGCTCAGTTTGCCTGTAGCCAAACGAATTCAACATCAAATAATGTCTTTCTTAAAAAATTAGATTCAAATGACCCTGATACCATATTTAACAAAGTAATAATGGAATTTAATGAGGAAGAAAATGATGACTAAAGGTATTATTAAAGGTTCTGAATTTAATTACATAATAGATACATCATACGGGCTGTCATCTGATGGTTATATTGCTACAGGTACTGAAAGTATTGTTTACAAAGGACTTAAAATTTCACATTCCGGAGATATAGTGTTGTCTTGTGTGCTTAAATTTAAGTATAAATCCCTCCTGATTGGAGCTGAGGGTGGTGTAAGTAGGGTTGTTAATGTGTATGACCGATTTAGAACACATGATTTAAAAATTTTTGATGAACTCCAGGATTGCCGTTCGGTTGTTAGAATTTTCGATGTCATAGAAGACTTAGGCGATTTTTCACTAACGGATACACATGTTGAAGAAGGCAGGAAGTCTATTTCTATTAACCGTGAAAAGTTTTTTTGCGTTGTTGAAGAGTATGTTGACGGTTGGTCGCTTGAAGAATACTGTCGAGATTATTATTGGAAACTTACTGAAACAGTTGATGTTGGTAATAATTTAAAAAAGAAAATTTCTTTTCATCAGTTTTCAAATGACAAGAAGCTTAGAATGCTCAAAAGTTACAGCAACGATTACGAAGAATTGATTCGTTATCAAAGTGATATGTTTGACTTTATGTTAAATCTTTGTGATATCTTGGAATATATTACGGATCAAAAGCATATTTTACACCTTGATATTAAACCGGATAATATTATGGTTACGCGTTATGGCAAGGAACTTGTTTTAATTGATTTTGGTCGTTCTGAACATATTGATATAGAAACAAAGTCGGTCAAAAGCAATCTTGGCGAAGCTGATTATAATAAAGAGCAAAGTATAACCCGTATGTATCAGTATGGTACATTGGGATATGCTGCTCCTGAATGTTATGTGAACGCATCAAACGGTTCTGTGTTTCCTTTTAATGATGATAATTTTGAAAAGGGCAGAATGAGTATAGAAAGTGATATTTTTTCTTTTGGAGCTACTTTTTGGGAATGCTTGAATGTGTTTGAGTTATATACAGGTAATACGGAATTTGCTAAAGATAAAAGTTTAGGAGGTTCTTACGATTATTACCGACATAATATTATGAATGATGATGCTTATTGTGATAGAGATTTATCATTAACATCTGCTCATTATCACGAAAAATTAGAAAATATAATTAAGAAATGTACCCGCAGAAGAGAAAAAGGTTTTTTTGAGAGCCCATTGTATTACCATGATTATAAAACTCTGCATGATGATATTATAAACGCAAAAGAATCTGCTCCATCTATAATGAAATCAGAAAATATAAAGGTTAGAAATTCATTTGGTGTAGTTGGTGTTATGGCAGGTTTGCTTTGCGTTATTCTGCTTGTTTGTGGATTTTTAAAGATGACAGGCAGTTATTTTGCAGAGCGTAAAATGGATAATATTATTGAAAATTACAACCCAACCAAGATTGAGTGGCTTGAGAATGCTGCTGCTGAACAGATGAAATCTTCAATTGAATCGGAAAAACAAAATATTTATAACAAAGTATTTGAATTTTTGAGTAAGGAAGGCGATACGCTAAATTATTCGGAAACTGTTGTTTTGGTTAATTTACTTACACAAATGAATAATCCCAAATTTATAAATGATTCTGTAGATCAGATGTTATTGTCAGTTGACCAAAAGGAGTTGAGCTCTTGTATTGAAAATACAGTTACAGGGCTTCCAAATTGTAGTAGCGACGGATATAAAATAGCTGTTCAAATTTATAATGCACAGAAAAGGCAAAACTTGTTGGAATGTTATAATATGCTTGTCGATAATACTGATAATAAAAACTTAAACAGACTGGTCAGTAGATTAGCACAGGATTTAAATCATGATGAACAAATAAACAGTATTGCCGAGCAAGAACTTAAATCGGATTCAAATTACACATTATTGACAGAATATGAAACTGATATGAAACTATCTGAATTAAAAAATACAATTAAACAAACACTTAATAATATAAGTGCTTTTGGAAATGTGAATGGAGTGTTGAGTAATGAATCTAATTAATAGAATCAAAGTGGGATGGAAAAACGAAGAATTTAGTAAGATTAGAAAATACATAAGAAAACCTGCTTATATTACTTTTGTGATTGCAGGTTCGATAATGACTCTTGCTATTATATTTTTGTTTGCAATTGGTAAATTAGAAGATATCATTGTTTCAATGGATATTAGATATAATTCTCCCATCTTTATTACTCTTGCTGTGATAGTTTTGTCAGTTCAGGTAGGTGCGGCTTTTTACGGAGTTTTTTTAAGTCTTAGAAAATACAGACGCCCCGGAGGCAAAGGAATAGTAAATGTTTCATATAATAAGGGAACTTCGTTTAATGCTCTATCTAAAACTTTGGATAATAAATAGGAATACATATTGGTTTGGAGGAGATTTTTATTGACTACAAAAGTATATAAAATATTTTTAGCAATAAGTATTGCTTGTTTTGCGTTGTCTTCAGTATCTGTTATGCTTATTTTAGCAGACAATATTAAAGAATCTTTAAAGCCACTGATTATAAGTACAATTTTTTGGGGTGGTTTAATTATAGGATTAATTTTTACTTTTTTAATAGGGAAATATAGAAAAAATGAAAAATATAAAATACATAAATATCCCGGAATCTTTTGCTTTATGAAAAATAAGAATGCAACTATTTGTGACATTGTATGGCTACTAAGTATAGTTTTATTCTTATTGTTTAGTGCAATATTAGGACAGCATAATGTATTTTCGATAATGATGCTTGCGTTAGCATTACTATTGAGTTATCTTCATTCAGTTTTCAACGGCAATAATTATGCTTTTATAGTAAAGAGAGGTAAAAGAAAATGAGTGTATTAAAGAAATCTACGGCATTATTTTTGTCAATTGTAATTGTTATATGTTCAATGTTGATGAACATAGGCACGGTTTTGGCAGCAGAAAGAAATGAATCATCATCAGTTTTAGATGATGATGAAATTAATGATTTCTCTGTACCTGAACTTAATGTTACGGTGGATGACGAAAATAAATGGACTAATGATATAAATAAACTTAAGATTACTGCTCCTGTCAGTACTGAAATATATTATAAGACAAGTACGGATAAGCTTGACGATTGGGGTAATTATACAGATTCTGATGCGTGTGTGTGGGATGGGGATGAATCGGAAAATTTGCCTCAAGGCTCTTATTATATAAAGTTTTGGGCAAAATATCCTGGTGAATCAAATCCTGTCAATGACAGTGTTGAAGCTGTGCATTTTATGTATGATACTGAGGGCCCTTCAGCTTTTAAAATTAAAGAAACAAAAATAGGTAATGATTATTGTCTTGTTGCCGACGAAGATATAACTGATCTTTCAGGTGTTCAAGATATTCATTATTTTATAGATAATAACAGCGAGGGTGTCTATGTAGAGAAGATGGAGCTTGATGGGGATAAAAAAGTTAATTTTAAAATTCCTTTAAATTCAGAAATGCAGAGTCACAGTATTAAAATTGAGTTAAGCGACAATTTAGGAAATAAAACAACTGTATCATCTGGAAAGATTGACGATGCTGATATTCCCAAAATAAATGGTTTTCAGGTTGTAAATATTTCTGATGAAACAGAAACAAAGCTTGAAAGCAGGGAGTTTTATGTAAAAACTAATGATGACGGTGAAGAAGAAAAGAGTGAATATACTTATATTGGTAATAAATCGTATTTAAAACTCAATATTATTGAAAAGAATCTTAAAAATGTAAAACTTAGTATTAAGATAAATAATAATCAATATGAATTAAATGTTGAAAACAATAAACTTACTCCACCGGCTGGTATAAAAAAAGAAGAATATTGGTATTATATTTCATTTGATGAATTATATAGCCGGTTAAAAAATGAAAAACAATTAACTGAATTAACCGATTTTGCTATACAATCAATATCAGTAACAGCTTCTGATAAAGTAAACCATCAAAGTGATACCCTTATTCTTGAGGAGAATGGAAAAATCAAAACCTTTTTCTATGATTCTTTTGACAGCGGGGATTTTAATATCACACCGGTTATAACTGAAACGCCGGTTATAACTGAAAAGGATGAATATTATTTTTCTAAGTTACACATCAAATTTAAATTAAGTGATGATATAGGCATTGCAAGCTATATTATTACTGTAAAAGAAAATGATGATGCCAAAATTGATACCAAAGCAGAGAAAGAAAATATTGTTAAAAAAGATGGTAGTCATATTCTTCCGTCAACGGAGGAAACAACCGAAGAATTGGTGTTTACTAAAGATGGTAAGTATGAGATTAATGTAACTGTTACTGACCTTAGCGGAAATAAAAAAACTTTTATTAAAGTCTACTATGTTGATACTACTGCACCTAATATTGTTGAAATGAAGTACGAAGTTAAGAATGGCTTACTTAACTATGTTACTTTTGGAATCTTTGGTGTACCTCGTGTGGAAATTTCAATTAATGTTAATGATAAAGGTTGCGGTGTTGACCCAAATGAAGTTAAGCTCTATTGGAATAATAAATCTTATGATGCAACAGTAGATGAAAATACATACACATTTTGTCTCGATAGTTCCGGAAAGGGAACACCATACATTACAATAAAAGATTTCTTGGGAAATGAAAGAAAATATAACTTTAAAACTATAAATGATTATAGTGAAAATCTACCAGATGAATTTTTAGATGAAATTAATGCAGATGATAGTAGTGGTGCTACACTTGTATTAGAAAATGATGCTCCTTCGTATTCAATAACAGCTACAGGAAATTATAAAACTGACCTTAGTCAAAATGACGAAAATAATCAGAGTGAAAAAGGTCTTTATTTTGGCTTGCAAGATGACAGAATAGGCAAAAATAACCTTCATTTTACCATTTCAGACCAAGAAAATGATAATAAGTTCGGTTTAGCTTCTTACTATATTTGTATCAAAAAGATTAGTGAAGATGGTACGGAAAGCGAAGTGAAAAATATACCACCTAAGAATCTTACGCATCAAAATGAACCGATATTATCGGCGGAAGAAGACCTATATGTTGGCGATTTAGAAAGCGGTACTTATCGTATATGTGTTGAAGCAAAGGATATTGCAGGTAACGATGCAATCTTAGACGAAGATAATACTAATTTTAATTCTAATAACGGTGTATTCTATGTTGATAATGAAGCACCATCAATAAGTGAATCGAAATATACAGTGGAACCGTCTGTTCTTAATTATTTGTCATTTGGTATATTTGGCAATAAAGAGATTAATATATCAATAAAAGTTAATGATGATGGTAAAAGCGAAAATTCTTTTTCTTCAAAAGTTAAGGATGTTACTCTTAATTGGGGCGATATCTATAAACCTAAATCAGTAGTTGGCAATACATATACATTTGTTATAACCCCTAATTATTCAGACACCCCATATTTTACAGTAACTGACCAAATTGGTAATACGAATATTTATTATTTTTCTACTGAAAGTATAAAAACGTTAAAACAGGAGGGCGAACTTAACAACGAAAGCGGAATTAATTTAATGCTTGAAAATAACCCGCCTGAAATTAAGGTTGATGTTTTAACAGACTATGAGAAATACATAATTAACGGCAAAGTATGGTATGGTAACGATATAAAATATCAGGTGACAGCAAGTGATATAGCTTCTGAGAATAAGTACAATTCAGGTCTTGAGAGTGTCAAAACAGATGTCCTCAACAATTCAGAAACGTTTTCTAATCATACGGAAACACAATTTAATAATATTGATTTCGGCAAGGAGTCATTTAATAAACAAGAAGCAAAATATATCTATGATATAAATAAAGAGGGATTGTACAAAATTACAGCTGATACTACCGACAATGCTCAAAATTCAAATTTGGATGTATTAGAATTCAACATTGATAAAAATAATCCTGAGATTACTATGTTTAAATTTGGAAATCAGGATGATAATAAACCCTTTTATAAACATTATTATGGATATTTCTTTAAAAAAGCCACACCATTGAAAGTATATGTTAATGACCCTGGAGTTTCATCCGGAATTAAAAATGTTGAAATTTATCTTAATAGTAATGATAAAAACGGCACAAGTAAAACAGAAATTACAGATGGAACATCACTAAAAACCGATTCAACAGGAACATATGCTGAAATCCTTATTCCAAATAATTTTAAAGGTACTGTAGCTGCCAAAGTTACAGATAATGTTGAACATACAACAGGTCTGATTAGTGCAGATGGTAGCGTGATTGAGGACGATTCATTACATAAATCAGTATCTTCTATTGATATTAAGGCAACTAATGATACTGATAAAGAAGATGCAAATGGTGTGCCTCTTTATAAAACCAGTATTCCATTGGTTGTTAGTGTTAGTGATACTCACTCAGGTATTTCAAAAATTGAATGGTCTGTTTCTAATGATAATAAGAACGGCATTATTTCAGTTGATTCTGACGGTAAATATATTAGCAATTCTTCTGATATTGTAATTAACAATAAATCAATCAAGACAGATCATAATCTTTTGACATCTATTGATTTTAATTTAGTAGTTGAGAGTAATACAAACGGTAATGAAGTAACAGTTAAATTAACTGACAATGCTGGTAATTCAGAGGTAAAAAGGGTTAAATACAGTATAGACACTACCGTTCCCAAAATTACTGCAGTGAAAAGTAATGTGAATTCTTCTAATGGAAATTACTATAATACAGCACAGACTGTAACTGTTACAATTACTGAACGAAATTTTAATCCTAAAGATGTGGAAGTTAATGTAAACGGCAATGTTCAAACTATAGATTGGGGACAAGATAATTTGCCCTCAGTAACTTCAGATAATCAAACACACATTGGTACATTTACACTTTCTGAAGATAATAGGTATGAATTTTCAATTAGATATGCTGATATGGCAGGTAATAGGGGTGATTCCTTTAGTGAACCTGAATTTGTAATTGACAGAACAAACCCTTCAATTAGTGACAACTTTGCTGATTTCGGATCCTTTGATGATAAAAATGTATTTTTTAACATAAAGGAAAAAGATAAGGCAACAGCAACAATCAATGTAGTAGAAACTAATTTTGTTGAAGAAGATATGCAGCTTAAAGTTTACTATAAGGAACCTGGAAGCAGTCATGAAGATAGTGGTTGGTCTGAATATCCGTTAATGGCCTCTTGGAATAAATTAGGTGATAATCATTCCATAACTATTCCTTTTACAGAAGATGGTGTATATAAAATTGATATGAATCCTGTCGATCGCGCTAATAATAAGGGCGTTTTTGATGCGAATTCTTCATCACATACGGCGATATTTGAAGTTGATTTTACTGCACCTATTGTGTATGAAAGAAATAATGATATGGTAGAATCTGGTAGTACTAAGTTTAGTGATATTTATGATTTTAATCGCAGAAAAGATGAAAATCCAAATATTGTATTTATGGATACCAATATCGACAGAATTGAGTATAGTTTGAAAAAATATGTACCTAGCTATACTAATAAAAAAGAAATCGGCACTATAAAATATGAGGAATCAAAAGACACTATTCGAGAATTTGTCGATAATTCCGATGCTACGCATATGATTTACAAGTTGCAGGACTTTGACAAAGACGGAGTCTATTCAGTAAAAATGATTGCTTATGATAAAGCAGGAAACCCAAGTGTACTTAATGAAAATACATATACACGAATGGTAAATACAGATGTTCTTGCTTATATTGAAAACAGCGATAGCAAAAATAAAACGGGTTGGTATTCTTTTGAAGATGAAAACGGTCCTATAAGTAAACAACCAAGTAGTTTTTCTGATTTGAGCATAGTTGTTTTTTCAAGCAATTCTCAAAAAAACAGCGTGTGTTTGGTCGATAAGGACACTAATGAATCAACGGATACAAATATAACATCTGATTCAAAGAGTCTTTTTGATAAAGAAATGTATGGCACGAGTGTTTACCGATATACATTACCAGGTAGTTATTTTGCCAACAACTATACCGCTGATGCGGATACAAGTTTATACTTGAGAGTTGTTAATGGCGAGAATATTTTAGATCTTGGTGAGATGTATATTGATAATACTAAACCAACCTGTACTGTTCCGGAAAACTTCTCAGATTGGGGATGGTTTAGTGGTTCAGGAAATCAAACTATTTCATTTAATGATATAAGTGAAGTGCTTGATGAAGAAAAGACAGTAGCGTATGTAGATGGCAAAACATACAAAGTAAGTGATGTCAAAAATAATGATGTTCCGGGTCTGCACTATTCAAAATCGAAAAATCAGATCAAGTTGATTTTAAATGAAGGCAGTCATACGGTAGGTCTTTCATTGTTTGACAGAGCAGGTAATAATACTGTGATCAAAGAAGTGCATCACCTTGCTATAGGCAATTATAGATTATGGATTATAATTGGAATAGTGGCAGGCGTTGCGGTAATTACAGCAATTGTAATTTTTACATTCCTTGTATTTAAGCGTAGAAAAAACAATAAGAAGTAAAACTACACCTAATAGTCTTTAAAATTACTCCACAAATAAGCCTCCTATGGTAGTTGTTAAAAACTTTCATAGGAGGCTTTGCTATGTCGGAAAATATAGCTTTATACAACAATATGATAGTACAAAATAATTATCATATCAATGAATCAGCACAATTTACACCGTCTTAAACATATTCTGTTTTAGTGGTTGTGTGCCGAGAGTTTTTTCAACTTCTTTTCTTGCTTGTTCCAGTTCTTCGAGCCTTATCATTTCGTCCTTGGCATCATCAAGTCCAAGATGGGTATATGTGTTCATCGTGACACCGATATCGGAATGCCCCATAAGGTACTGCAATGTTTTCGGATTCATTCTTGCCTTTGCCATATTTGAACAATAGGTATGTCTGCAAATGTGAGGGGTGATATTAGGTAGTTGCTCTCTGAAAATATCATTGTATCTCTTGACCGAGTGATTAAACCTATGCTCCCAATGCATTGCAACTTCAGGCATTCCCTTTGAATCTCTGAACAGAAAACCGCAATGACCTGCAACCATAATTTCAGGAAGATTTGTAGGTCTGTTCTCAAGTATTCTTTTGAAGGCCTGGTAAACATCTTCCGTCATAGGTAGTTTTCTTGTGCCGGCATTTGTTTTTGTTGATTCAATTACATACTCCATTTTTGAGGTTCTCTGCAACTGGTGGTCAATATTGATGATTCTGTTGTTCATATCGAGGTCATTTATCGTCAACCCACAAAATTCTGAAATTCTCAAACCAGTGTGAAAGAGAATGTAGAAGACATCATAGTATTTGTAGTAAACATTATCGTAACGAACAAATTTCAAAAACTTGTTCATTTGCTCTTTTGTCAGAGCCTGTCGAGTGTGTTCAGTGTTTATGATAATGCCGAGTAATTGGAAACCGAAAGGGTTCTTCATTAGAATATCATCATCAACTGCCATTTGAAATGCCGGTCTTAAAACACCTCGCACCGTTTTTATTGTACTCGAGCCTCTTCCGTCTTCCTGTAATTTAATGAGAAACAGCTTTGCATCGGAAGTTTTGATTTCACCGATTTTGCGACTTCCAAATTCCTCTTTGCTCATAATGTTTTGCACAAAGTTGTAATTTGAAAGTGTGTTGTGTCTTACACCTGTCCTTGTTTTGAGATAACGGGAGATTAACTCGTTGACGGTGATATTTCTGCCGGTTATGTCAAGTCTTGAGTCAACGTCTTTACCGACCAGCTTTTCTAATTCTCTTAGTGACAGGCAAGGCTGTTTGCCTATTGGTTGTGGATCTGTCGGAACAAGTCGCCAGCTGTATACAAATTTTGGCTTGCCGTCAACTAAATACTTGAATTGATATTTTCCGTTTGCCCTTATTGATTCTCCGTTGTGCAAAAGTCTATGCTTTGAATCTCGTCTTTGTCCTCGGCTCGCCATTTTTGAGTTCTCCCTTCATTCCTGATTTATTAAGATATTTTATAAATTCATCTTTGATGATTAACTTTCGTGTTCCGTATTTAGCCATAAAGGGAAGACCGCTTTGGCTTGTAAGACGGAACATTTTTCTTCTGCTGAGTCCAAATAATTCGGCTGTTTCAATTACCGTCAAAAAATCTTTGTCCTGCAATGATGGCTTATCCATATTTTTTACCTCCTCGTTTGGTACTCATATATTGCCGTAAAACTCTCAGAATAGCAACTACTTTCAGCAGATAAAAGGAAACTATATCGTAGAATTATTGCACAGATATTCCTCAAATTTTGTTCGTATAATCAAATAGCGATTACCGCTCAAAACTGAAAAAATTCCGAGATTATCCTCGGCAAGTTTTCTCATTTTTTTAATGCCAATGTTAAAATATAATCCGGCTTCTTTGACAGTTAGGGTGTAACGCTCTGCGTATGTAGGCTTATCCATTTTGTTTTCCTCCGTATCTGTATTTGACATAACAACTATGACTGCAAAATTTTCTTTTTGCATTGCCGTAAACTGTAAATGATTTTTTACAATAAGGACATGTTAGTTCATAAATTGCTTTTCTGTTAACTAAATCAAGATGATTGTTCCACCACTTGTTTCTGCAAGCGTCTGAACAAAATCTCTTGCGTTTGCGGTGTTCGTTTTGCTCAACCGGTTTTCCGCATTGTTCGCAATAAAGAGTGTGATTATCATTGCTTTGCAAATCAGCACTCATTAGCTTGTTCCTTTTACAGTATGATTTTATTGTATTAACGGATAGGTTTGTGAGATTTGAAATCTGTTTGTATCCGTAACCGTTCTTTCGGTAGCTTTCAATTTGCTTTTTCTCATTGTCTGTCATAAAAAGCACCTCCTACCATATAGCCATAGCAGAAGGTGAAAAAGGACGCTTTTTAATCTTTCATATAAAATTGACATTCATAACCGTCCGCACGGAGTAAAAGACCTTTTGCCCAAGGCGGAGTTCTGCTCATTTGTTCGCAGATAGTGTTTACGGAAACATCTTTTTGGCATTCAATAATAACCTCGTCATGAACATGAGCGATTATGCGGTAATTTTTTAGTGTTTGCATTGCGTATAATAATATATCTCTTGCAATGGCTTGAATGATATTTTCACAGAACTTAGGGCCGTAGCTTTCAAGCCGTTCCCATTTCTTCGTACTGCCAATGCCCTCATAGGTAACTGATTCACCGCCAAATTTATTTATTCCGATTCTCGGCTTAACATATGCAAGTCTTCTGCCGGAGGGGAGAGTGATGAACAGAAATCCGCTTTCGTAGGTAAAAGATATGCCGTTGGTTTCAGTCGGTATCCTTTTGGTAACAGTTTCTTTAACACATTTATCAATGTCCCACCAGAGTTTAGTAATTGACGGATTAGAGTTTCTCCACGCACACACTAGAGGTTGAAGTTCATCCTCTGAAAGTCCCATCTGAATAGCACCCATAGCTTTCAATGCCCCGACAGAACCGCCGTATCCGAGTGCAAGCTCGGCGATTTTGCCTTTTTGTCGCAGATGCCCGTTTATTCCATGCTTTTCAACAGGAACACCAAACATCTGTGATGCACTACTGCAATAAATATCTTTGCCCTCACTAAAAACTTTGTTTCTCCATTTCTCACCTGCAAGCCACGCAAGAACCCTTGCCTCAATAGCAGAAAAATCGGCTACTATGAATTTGCAACTGTGCTGTGGAATAAAAGCGGTGCGGATAAGTTGTGAAAGTGTGTCCGGAATATCATCATAAAGAATACTGAGTGCATCATAATTTCCGCATTTTACAAGACTTCGTGCATCTGCCAAATCACTCATATGGTTTTGCGGTAAATTCTGTAATTGCACAAGTCTGCCTGAAAATCGACCTGTTCTGTTTGCACCGTAAAACTGAAACATTCCCCTTGCACGGCTGTCTTTACAAACGGCATTTTTCATTGCTGTGTATTTCTTAACACTGCTTTTTGTTAGTTGCTGTCTGAGGGATAACACTTTGTGTACATGATACGGTGCAGTTTTCAGCATTTCTGAAACTGATGTTTTGTTAAGACTTTCGGTTTCAAATCCGCTTTCGGAGAGCCAGTTTTTCATTTGCTGAACGGAATTTGGATTATCAAGATTGGTAAGGGATTGTATATCATTGACAAGCGACTTTTTAACCATTTCATCAATAACTATTGCGTTTTCAACTAAAAACATATCTACACCAATGCCACGGTCATTTATATTTTGGTCAAGGTGGTATTCGTTCCATATTGAATCACTTACAGGAAATCTTGATAATTTCTTTTGAATACTCATCTCAGTTTCAACATCACGAATATTGTATGCTTTGAAATTATTCCACTTTTCTATATTGTGATATGGCATATTTCTTGTTCTGCCATTATTGATTTTTGTAGGGGAACAGGGAATACAAAAATATCGTATGAGATTTTTACCCTCTGACAGCTTTTGATTTTCAAGGCCTAATACAGCACCCACACCCTCAAGAGAAAGGGGAAGACCAAGTGTTGCCGACCAGACAAGAGTACAATGCCAAGATGACGGGTTAAGATATTTGCCGTCAAAATCTATACCTAAATCTTTAAGATACCTTGATAAGCATACCCTCTCAAATTGTGCGTTGAATGCCCATTTGATAACCGAAGTATCGGTCAGTGCATCAAGAATATCCTCGGGTATCTTTTCTCCCATACACAAGTCAATGACTTTGACATCACTGCCGTCAACAGAATAGCCAAACAGCAGAATTTCAAAATCATCACTTTCCGCATAACGGTAAACACCGGATTTCTGAAGATTAGCACTTGAATATGTTTCTATGTCAATACTGATTGATTTCATGTTTTCACTTCCTTATATATAAAAAACGGACGGCAGAGAGTATCTCTCCACCGTCCAAAATTGTTAATTATCTAAGTTGTTTTTCTTAGCCCTTCTCGCTATTCTGTGCTTTCTAAAAGTCTTGTGAATAAGGAAAATTAAATCCGTTACGGTGCTTATGATGCCGTACATACCTATTCCTAAGAAGAAACAGAAGATAACAACTACATCAAACAATTTTGCAAGTTCATAAAATTCGTTCATATCGTTTACCTCATATTATGTTAGGATAAGAAATCATCATCTGTTTCTGTTCTGAAATCATCAGCAGCCGAACTTCTGCCACCAAGCGGTTCGCCGTCCTTTATTTTCTGAATGTTGCCAAGACCACAGGCAATACCTTTGTTGCCATTTGAATTGAATGCGTAAAAATTCAGAGACACTCTTGCATAACAACCGCTGTACACCTCATCTCTGTCAAGAATAGGTTTTACAGCCTTATCAACAATCTGTGGAGCGGTTCTGCTGTTTGCATTGATAAACCAGTGACCTGCATAAGCCTCATCATTACGCTCGGTATCACCGTCACGAAGAGGAAGTTTAAGTGATGCTTTGTTTGGCTTTTTACCACCAAATTTACCGATACCTTCTTCAATTGCAGTATTTACAGCGTTGTTAATCGCATTAACGGTTTCAGTATCATCTTTTGGAATAAGTACGGATACGCTGTATCTTTCAGGACTGCCGTTGATTGAAACAGGTTCCCAACCGTGAAAATATGAAAGTCTTGTGTTTTTGCCTGTGATAACTTTTGTTTTGTTTGAATTAGCCATAATAATTAGTCCTCCGTTTTAAATTCGTTTTTAACATCTGTGATTGTCATAGCATCTCTTTTGTCCGTTTCGGGAACAAGAGCAGGCTTGCCTTTTGGTTTAATGATGAGATTTCCAAGTATCTCGTTGAAATTTTGCTTACCTAAAAGCTTTTGCATTTCTGTAAGTGTGATAAGACTCTTGCGATAAATGTCTTTGTAGCCGGCATCTTCCAATGCTTTAGCCACTGCGGTTTCATCTTTATACTTTCGTACAGACCGTCCTTCAACAATTTTAAAACCGTTCCAATGCTTGCCGTGATTGACAGCTGATTCGGTAGCATATGCCATTATTTCATTTGCCCACTTCGTGAGATTGGGGATAACAGATAAAATCTTTTCAATTTCAGAATCAGTAAGAAGTGGGGGAAGTCTGAATTCTTCCTGTGCAAGTTTCAGATTGTTTTCGGCTCTTGCTCTGCATCTTACTGATGCTTTGCAGAATGTACACCAATCACCGACACAGTAATCACCTTCACCTTTAACAGCTAATTCTGCTTTTGGCTTTAGTACATTTTCTGCCCAGCCTTTGAGCTCATCAGCAGAAACAGTCCAAGTGCTGACATTATCTCTGCGTGGCTGAAAAATTGACATTGACACATCTTTAATGTCATATAGGCGGTCAAAGATTTTTAAAGCACCGAGAGCATAACATTTCATCTGCGGGTTATCAAAGGCATCAACCAATACTCCCATTCCATATTTGAAATCAATGATATGTATTTTGCTTTCAGAAACAATAATGCAGTCGGCTGTTCCAAAACCATTTGGTACATATTCTGAAAAATCAACCTTTTGTTCAATAAGAATCAAAGGATCTTTACATTTCTGTTTTGCAAGATTGAATTGTTCAAGTACAAAATCAACATATAAGTCGGTGTATTCCTGCATTTCATCGTTTGTGTAAGGGGAGACAGGCTCGTCACTTTTTCTGCATAATATGTTTTTCAGTTTATGCTCACACCACGCATGGGCGACTGTGCCTTCTTCAGATGCTTTGGTTGATTTGTTCTCAAACTTTGATTCAAGCACGGCACTTGGTGTACAATTGAGCCATCTGTGAGAACTTGAAGGGGAGAGGAAAGCGTGATTACTCATTCTTAAGTGCCTCCGCATCTTTGATGATTTCTTCGTAATGACAGGGGTCAATTTCTGACAGTTTGTTTCCACCATACTTTACAATGATTTCTCTAACCTCAGAAGTGAGTCCGCTTTGACTTTTTTTAGCAAGAACACCCCTTACATCTTCAAGTGAATACACCTTTGAATTTCCTGTGCTTTCAGAAGTATGTACGGTTGACTTCTTCGAAATTTCAGTAATCTTTATCTCATTCAAGAGATTTGAAACAGTCTGCAGACTTTCTGTAAGTGTGCCAATGTTTTTGATTACCTCGGTAATCGCATCAAGTAATGCTGTTATTTTGTTCATAACTGCCTCCTTTTTTAACCTTGGTAATGGCGAGTTCCTCAATAGAATCACTTGGAACAAGGATTGTGATTTTCTGTTTTCTGCCGAACAGCATTCGCAAAAATCGTTCTCGCAAGGTGATGTTTTTGCAGGATACCATACTGTTTCTTTGTGGTTTGTCCGAAACACTGATTTGAAGATTGTGTTTCATATATTGTACCTCCGTTTCCGAGAGCATTGTTGCCCTCTGTCTGTTAGCCACGGGAGAGTGCTTAAAAGGACGCTTTTTGAAAAATTTTTATTTTTATTATTTATTCGTAAGCAAAAAATCCCCATCAAGGAATAAAACTTCCTCGATGGGGATTTGGCTTTGTTAGAATACTGTTCTATTGTCTGTTAAGATAAAATCTCGTTTACTCTTTTCTGAATGGCGTTGTAGTCATAGCCGGCTTTGGTGAGGCGGTTTTTGCGGTCGGCACCGTTGCCCCATTTGCCCTGAATTACTTCTCTTGCAATGGCATCAACTGACTTTTTGCCCGATGACTTTAGTGTGTACACAACTTTTCCGCTTTCATTAAAAACAGAGTAACCGCTGTTTTTGTCGGCACATTTCTTGGCATTTGAAAGGTCATAGAAAGCACCCTTTTGCGACTTTGCGTCCTTCCAACTTTTGCGTACACGATAGAGAGTTTTCTTTGAAGTCGCAGGTTTTGAACTGCCTAAGCCAAGCTGAGCGTTCACCTCCTTTGCAATCTGTCCGTGAAGATTGTAGAGATAATCACCGGGGCAGGACTTGTTCGCATAATCTCTGTGAACCGTCATATTGCAGCCGTTAAGGTGATTCATTCTCTCTGACTTGTTTGTTGACCACACAAGCCTTTTGATGCCGTTTCTTTTGCAGATATCAACAAGCAGTTTAATCAAAGACTTGTACGCAACATCATTTACTCTGTATGGGTGGTAGGTATCGGACGCAACCTCAATGGTAATCGCCCTGTTGTCATTTGACGCAGATGAGGTGCACCAGCTACGGTCTTTTTCCTCAACATACATTCCGATTCTGCCGTCATAGCCGATACCGTAGTTTGAGCTTGCCTCCTTGTCCCTTGATGCAAAGATTGAGCCGAGAGTTTCAACAGAGCACTGCCCGACTACGCAGTGGATTGAAACTGTATCAATCTTGTGATTTCGATTGATGTTTCTGTTTGGTGAAATTTTTGTGTAGCTAACTAATTTGCTGTTTGTGTATGACATTCAGTCGTCCTCCTTTTCACTTCTGTGGTGTAATTGTGCAAGCACATTTTTAATCTTTTCAGGAATGGGAAGTCCCAGATGTGCTCCGTTTTCAAGCAGTGACAAGCCCTCATTTGAGAGATAGAAGAAAATCACTGCCGTTCTCAGCACACTGCCCGTGCCGATAATGTACACATCAAGGAGATTCGCCACTCCCACAAGCAGAAAGATAATCACCTTTCTGCAAATGCCCTTGAAACCGACCTTGCTCGAAAGCTTTTTGTCGGCAACGGCACACATCATTCCTGTAATGTAGTCGATAACTACAAATGCAATGAGTGCATACAGAAAGCCGTCTGCACCTCCGAGAAACCACCCGAGTGTTCCTCCAAGTGCGATGAATGCAGTCTGAATGCTGTTCCAAATCTGTTTCATAAATACCTCCTGTGTCTATTTTTTAACCCACTTGTTCCAGCTCGAATTCACCTTTGAACGGATATACACATCAAACGGACTGTCCCTTGCCGTATATCTCTGTATCACAAGATTTGTACTGCAAGAAAATACTTCAAGCATACCGAATACAAGTGCCGGATAGTTCATATTCTCCTGCGGTACTCTTCGTCTGAAATAAATACCCTGCGTTGTAAGACTGTTAAGGCTGACATCGTCCTCAACAGAGGTCTGTATAATGCCCATAACAGGAAAGCCGTTCATATGTATTTCACCCGTCACATCAAGTGCGGATTGTGGGTTTGGATTGTTAATGCCTACCTTTTGTTTGCGTAAAGAAACAAGCGGTGTGCCCTGCGGAATTAAATAGTACAGGTCTGTAATAACCGACTTTTCCATAGCATCACGGATTTCAATATGAAAGTCATATGACATATTCACATCAAGATTCATAAGCTGAAGATTTGAGTACGAATAGCTTGTGCCGTTCATTTTAAGGTTGCTTAAAATGTCAACAAAATTTCCGTAGTTTGCATCACTTGTCCTCTTGTATTGGTAGCGAAAGGATAAAAGCTGATTGTGATTTACCCCGTCAATTGTAATTGGTGAGTATGAGCCGTTGAAAATAAGCTGAATTTCCGACTCAATCTCATTTGTTCGTCTTAGTGTAATCGTACTGAGATTCGGACTGCTGTACGGAATAACGGTAATCGTCTTTTTAATGCTCGTTGTGTAACCTCTTGAGTCCGTGACCGTGACCATAACCACCACATCACCGCTTTTGTTGATTGTACCAAGATTCAATTCCTTTGCAGTTGTACTTGATTTGCTCACACCGTTACAGCTTACCGTGTAGCCTGTAATCTTCGATTCATTTCTCGGCTTTGCCGTAAGCGGAGTAACCTTGAGATTTGAATAGTTCTGAATAAACAGCTTTGAGTTGCCCGTAACGGCAGTGGTCTTTAAATTGGTGTCAAGATAGATAAAGCCTTCAATAACAGGTCTTGAATTGTGCGAGGTGGTTGCAATCTGACAATTCCTTTCAGAAATGCCTACATAGGTTGAACCCTTGTATGTGGTGACCGTTAGCTTTGCCGTAACGCTCTTGTCTTCATACATAGCCTTTAAAATACCCGTTCTGCTGTCCGTAGGAATGGTAATAATCCTGTTTGCCGTCCCCTTGTTCCACGCAAGTCCCGATATGCCAGTTATCGGAATACCTCGTATGGTAATCGTAATGCTGTGTTTAAGACCTGTGTCATTTACCGTTGTGTTTACTGATACGGTCGGATTTTCCGTATCTATGTAAATCGTGTCAATTCTATTGACAACCGTTGTCTTTGCCATATTGCCTCCTAATCAAGAATTACAATGTTGAGTCCCTGTGAACTGTTTGACATCGGAATCAGCTTTGTTCTGCCGATTGTAAGCTCACCGTCAACTGTAGTTTTCTTCGTCTGAGTTTCGTCCTTGTTTAGGGTGAATATCTTTTCACCGTTGTAGTAGCCGGAAAATTCAGTGTTTGTAATTACTGTTTTCTGCGAGGACTTGCTGTTTGAAACCTCAATGCCTTTGCGGTCAATCTTTACCTCGTTTGTGTATATCTCGTTCGGTGCAGGCGACCAGTGTTGGATAATACTTCCGTCAGTAAGCATAAGGTCGCTTACCTTAAGGGAAGAACCACGGCTGTAAATGAATACCGTGATTTCACCGTCCGAAACATCGGGGAGTACAACGGAAAAATCTGTCCAATCAAAGCTGTCCTTTGTATTAAAAAGATATTCTCTTTTAACTCCGTTGTACTGAACATACATATATGCACTAAGCTGTGAATAGCTTTTCTTTGCTCTGAGTGACAGCACAAAGGATCTGTCGGCAACCGAGTTATACACACTTTGCGACAAGGTGCTTTCCTCACCGAGTACAAAAGCAGAACCCGAAGAGGTATGACTGATTACATCTGTATCGGAAAGTACAGTGACCAATCCCGAATACTCCCAATCATCCGAAAGTCCGTTGAGAGCCGATGAGTTTAAAAGATAGTTCTTTCCGCCCGTGGACTGCTCGTTGATTTTAAAGGAAATGTCCTCTGCGGTCTGTTCAAGTGTTGATGTCCTTTCTGTAATTTCAGCAATACTGTCGCTGAGTTTGTCGGTATCCTCTGTTTTTGTATATGCACTTAGGTGTACCTCTCCGCTTTCTAAATCCCACCATGAAGAATTATCAGCCGAACTGATTACTCCCGCCTTGATGATATTTGCCATAAGCGTTCCGCTTGTGATAAAGTCAGCCACGATTTTTCCGTCAGCCGTAATCGCAGTTTCATACGGGCCGTTGTATCCACTCTTTGAAAAACCTAAGCCACCGACATTCCACCGCCACACATTCCTTGCATCGTACAGATTTTCGTTGTCAAGAATCAAAAGTTCATACGGCTTGCCTGTAACAGAATCCGTGTGCATAACAACAAAGCCACCTTGCTGACCTGAAATCAGCGAAGTGGCATTTTTAATAGCAGTATTCATAAGTAACGGAAAGCTGTCGGTTTCCTTTTTGATTTTATCGGTTGTACTTTTGATTTCTGCAACCGTATTCACAAAGTTTGATTTTGCCGTTCCGAGTGTGATTGATGAATATTTCTCGGCCAGTGCGTCATATACGGTTTCAATAACCTTCGTCTTTACCTCAATATTCATATCTGGGTGCCTGACGGTCACTGTGTCGCAGAGGTTCACCTTTTCGAGGAACTGCGAATATTCGGGCTGTTGCCATAGCGGTTCAAACGACACCTTCACCGTGGGAGTTTCGTCACCGAACGGATTCTGTTTGATGTATGACTTAGCTTTTGCTCGAAGTGTGTCCTCGGTAACGGTTTCTCCGTCCTTAAAAAATGACGAAAAGTCCTTGATTAAGGTTTTCTCTCTCGCATATTTTTCGACAACAGGAAGTACGGCTTCCGAAAGAGTAACCACATTTTCGGTATCACCGTTCTTTACAACCGCATAGGGCAAAAGGTGTGTATATACCGATGAAAAATCATTGTCCTGCTCAAGTGAGGTGAGGTTCTTGCCGTATTCAATCACAACACCGTTGTCTTTGCCACGCTTTGAGTGAAGAATGACATCGAACATATCCCATTCATACTCACCGCCCCATACATCAAGTACAGAACCCTCCGTACCGCCAAGACAGGCTCTGATACTCATAGGTTTACTGACTGAAAATGCCCTCGGTGCTGAAAGGTCTGTCCTGCATTTAAAGCCGTGCTTTGATGAAGTATTCGCAAAAATTCTTTCAAGTGCAAGCTGTGGCGAAACCGATTTGCTCTCAAAGCACAACACGCCAATGCCCGACAAATCATATGATATATGCTGTGCATACACTGTGATGATGCCGTTCATCGGTGTTGTAATTCTGTATATACGAAACGGCTGTGACCTTGATGTGTCATTCGGCTTAACGAGTATAACCCTGTCGTTTTTAATCTCATCAAACAATGCACCGTGCAGAGGATATTTCATCACACATTCAAACGCACCGTTTCGCTCCTCTGTAACTTCGCAAAAGGTGCAGTCCGACAGCACACCGATTCCGTAGGTGTCAAACTCGGTTTCATCTGCTCTGTATAAAATCGGTATCATAACGAACACCACCTTGGAAATACTGAACCGTCTGTTATGCCACCGCCGAGAATAAACCTGTTTTCGCCCCTTACAAGCAAAGGAAAACCCGTGCCTGTAACCGTATCATTTTTCAGCGTGTTGTCCTTGTAAAAGCACATCTTTTCGCTGTCAATCTCAATGAACTCGTCAATATCGTTGAATGTCCATTCGTGTCTGCCGTTTTCGTTATCAATGGTAAGCGTACCCGTACCGTTGCCGTTAAGATGAATAAGCGGTCTGCTCTCAAAGCTGTACGGATTCACAAGTACGGTTTCACCCTTTGACGGCAAGGTCACTCTGTAAATATCCTCGCTGACCTTCTCGAGAGAATACCATGTAGTTTCGTCACCGAGAAATGTGTAGAGGGAAAACCTTGCATTCTCCTTTTTCCAGTTTTCGTTTACCTTAAGATATATTCTGCTCTTGTCAGCATCTGAATAGCTGTCCCAGTAGCCGTCTGTCCACGAATTTGTATTCAGTACAAACATATTCTTACCACTCGGCACAACAAGGTCTGCCGTCTGATTCCAACGGTTGCTCCAGTCGTTTTCCGGCTTTGAACCGTCCATTCTGCAAAAAATCATATACGGAAAATTCAGCACCACATCAATGCTGTGCGGTAACTCACCGTCAATGTCATATCTAAACGGCTTGCAGTTAAAGCTTACGGTAAACACGCCGATTTTGTTGAGCTCATCTTCAATATCAAGCGAGGAGTTAAAAAGAGCATATCTGAAAAATCTTTTGTCATAGCTGTCCTTTAGTATGTGATACCTGTCGGGCTGTGTGTACAGCCATGCCTTGATTTTTGTAATGCTGTCTGCAAGCTGTTGACTGTTCTTTGCAGACAGATATACAGAATAGCTCACCTGTGTGTTTTCATATCTGCGATTCGGTACAATCAAATCACCATTGCGACCGGGGATTGATACAAAGGAAGAGTCGTACTTTGGCGAGGAGTACACATTCTTTCTCTGTATATGAAGCCCCATATCAGATGACCTGATGCCGTTGTATTCAAAATAGTTCACGCAAATACCATTCCTTTCCTTTTGGCAAACTGACCTGCAGTTTCCATAATCTCATTTGTAAGCTGAGAAATATCGTCATTTGAGTAGTTGTTAAAATTTGCAATATTCAGCACAAGCGAAAGACCGCTCTTGCCGAAAGCAGCAGAATTTGAATTATCAACCAATCCTTTAACATTTCCGCCAATGCTGAAATCAGTCGGCAAAGCAGTTTTCATATCATCAGCAAGTGAGTTCATAACACTTGAAACATCACTGCTCATACCCTCGGCGGCACGAACAGCCATATCACCGTTCTTGTCAATAGAGCCGGCAAGACCCTTGACGAGCATTTCGCCAACCCATGCCATTTCCTTTGACGGTGAGTGAATGCCAAAAAAGTCGCAGATGCCGTCCCAGATACCTGAAATCCAACCGCTGACTGAATCCCAGAGCCACGATGCAAGACCGCAGATACCGTCCCACAAGCCTTTTACAATGTTACCGCCAATTTCAACAATCTTGTACATAAGTGAACCAAAGGCCTTTACAATGCCTTCAATAATCTTAGGTACTGCCTTTACAATTCCCTTAATGATAGTCGGCAGATTCTTAACAAGCGAAATCAGCAGATCAATACCTGCCTGAATGATTGCCGGAATATTATCAATGAGAGCATTAACAATGCCCGAAATGATGTCGGGGATTGCATTCACGATTGTGACGATAATGGTGGGCAGAGCCTTGACAAGTGAAATGAGCAAGTCAATGCCTGCCTGAATAATCTGCGGAATTGAATTCATTACCGCATTTATAATCCTGTTGATAATCTGCGGAATAGCCTTAACTATTGCTGTGATAATGTCGGGTAAGGCACTAACAAGAGAGGTCAGCAGCTTAATGCCCGTCTGTATGATTTGCGGTATTGAATTTAAAAGAAATGTAACTATGCCCATAATAATCTGAGGCAGTTTAGATATGAGGTCGGGAAGTGCATCAAGAATACCCTGTGCAAGAGCAGATACAAGCTTAAGTCCTGCGTCAAGAATTGACGGCAAGCTGTCCAGAAGTCCCTGTACAATCGTCATAACCGCATTGACCGCAGTAGGAATTAGAGTCGGCAGTGCATCTGCAAGGCCCTGTACGAGAGTTGCTACGAGCAAGGTTGCCGACTCAATCAGCAAGGGCAGATTTTCAACAATTGCATTCGTAATTGTTAATAAAGCCGATACCGCAACGGGAATCAGCTGTGGCAAAAGCTGAAGCAATCCCTCAAGCACCTGTGCAAACAATTCTGCAAGAGTTTCCAGAACCGTGGGGAGCATTTCACCTGCCGATTCAAGCAGTGTAGTAATTACTGTCGGCAAGGCGGAGATGAGATTTTCCACAATAGGCGAGATGTTTTCAAGCACGGTCTGAAATGCCGTTACAACATTTTCACACAACTCACCGAGGTCAGCGTTTGCGTCTCCAAAGCCCACCACAAGGTTAGTAATCGAGGATTTCAACGCATTAACCGAACCCGAAATTGTACCCTCCGCCTCTTTTGCAGTAGTGCCGGCAATATCCATACTCTCCTGCATAACATGGATTGCATCGACCACATCGGCATATGACGAAATGTCATACTTAATGCCCGATATTTTTTCTGCGTCAGAGAGAAGTCTTTGCATTTCCTCTTTAGTACCGCCGTAGCCGAGTTTAAGGTTATCGAGCATGGTGTAGTTTTGCTTTGCAAAGCCTTGATATGCATTCTGAATGAGTGACATATCTGTACCCATCTTGTTTGCGTTATCTGCCATATCCGTGATTGCCATATCGGCATACTTTACCGACTTGTCCGTATCACCGCCAAGCGACTGAATGAGGCTTGCGGAAAAGCCTGTAACAGTTTCCATATAGTCATTTGCAGAAAGGCCTGCCGTTTTATAGGCATTAGATGCGTAGCTTTGCAGCTTCTGTGATGAACCCTTGAAAAGCGTATCAACACCGCCGACAAGCTGTTCATAGTCGGCATAGGCATTAACTACCTCCTTGCCGAGCTTAACGGCAGTTGCGGCAGCCGCAGTAACAACCGCACCCATCGCAACACCCACACCCTTGAGTACCGAACCAAGCTTTGAAAACCTCTCCTTTGACTTATCCGCCTTGTCGCCTGCGTCCTTGATTTCATCGCCCATATCATCGGCACTTTCGGCAGTATCATCAAGCCGACCGTCAACCTTTTCAAGAGATTTTTCTGTCCCCTCAATATCCGTCTTTGCCTGTTCAAGTGCAGAATTATTACTGTTCAGTTCACGCTCCATACCGTTGAGTGATGCCTCGGCATTGTTAAGCTGAATTTGCCAGCTTTGTGTTCTTCTGTCGGTTTCACCAAAGGACTCTGATGCATTTGCAAGTGCCTGTCGCAAGGTTTCAATCTTCTGCTTTTGTGCGTCAATCTCCTTGTTGAGAACCGTATTTCTTGCCGATAAAGCCTGAATGGAATTGTCGTTCTTATCAAACTGCGAGGACACAAGTTTCATCTCAGAGCCGAGAACCTTAAAAGTCTGATTGATTTCTGCAAGCGACTTTTTAAATTCCTTTTCACCCTCAATGCCAAGCTTAAGTCCAAAACTATCCGCCATATTCTCACCTCCTCAGGGCATAAAAATAGCGTAGCAGTCATAAAACTACTACGCTATATAAAGTCTAACTTTTTGGGGTCACATCACGAAAGGTTACTCCTTGAAATTATTGTATAGATAAATTGAAATTTGCCATATCATATCTATGAATATTACTCATTCTGAAAAATCTGTAATTTACTATCAGTAGCAAAACTCATACCTATCTGCGATTTCTCTTAATTTTAGAATAATGCCTATCGTTCTTTCGATATATTCATCCCATTTATCTATATTTTCAACCTGCGCTGGTATTTCAACCCTTATCTGAGAAGTAGACGAAATCAAATTAATCTTGTCATAACCTTCTAAAGGAAGTTCTTTAACAATAGAATCAAAATCAGCATTAATTGCATCATAGAAAATAGTCCCAAGCTTATCAAAATGCACTTCAATTTTAATTGCTTTTTTTCTGAATGGTATATTCATATAGTAAGATTTTCCCCATGTTAAAGTAATACAATCTGTACGCCCTAGTCGTGAAAGTGAAAATCCATATTTCTTAGGAAACACACTTTCAAACCTGTTCCAAAATTTAATATTCAATTCTGCATTTTTTGGTAGCTTAACATTGGAATCTCTTTTTATACAATCATCCTTTGTCGCTACTTTTAAGATTACATTTGGGGTATTAAGTAAATCTGAATTTTGATCTGGAGACATTAACAATATCCAAAATTCAAATTTTCTATCTGATGATTGAGCTAATTTTTTTATGTATTCTACTGCATGAAAGTGTTCCTCGTCTATATCTTCTGTAATCCATATAATTGTTGAAACTGAATTCCAAGCTGAATAGGTAAGTATTTCACCTAAATGAATATGATTACTTAAAAAATATTGATTCTCAACAACAATTTTTTCATCATTTTCGTCAATTGCAAGAATATCAACTGGGTATTTTCCTTTGCCATATTCACTAGATTCTTTCACTTCAGTACACGCACTTACAATGTTTCTTCCAATAATATTTCCTACGCAATCTATATTATCAGCAAGCCATTTTGTAAAATTTCTCTCCTCCTGCCAACAAGGAACTTCATTCATTCTTATTCTCTTTGCCATAATTAAGACTCCTAACAATTTCAGTTTTTTAATGGGCTAATTATATCATACCGCTTAATAAATCTCAATCCTTTTCAGAATAATCAAACCCCATAAGGAATAACATCATCAATGCAAGCAACTCGTTTTGGCTTTGCAATGCCGTTATACTGCTTATGGCACTCCCACAAATCAAGCAAAAGTCCAAATGGCATCAGCCACACCTCATCTTGCGAAAGATCCAAATGTGCAAGTCCGTAATAAAGAAGTCGGGTAAACAGCTCATCGTCTGTTACCCGACTTTCGTATTTTTTGAGTCAGACTCGCTTTCAATATTTCTCTTTGTACCCTTGAGCATTGAGTCCATAATTGCATTCTTGTATTCTGCAAGGTCAAACGGAGAGGTCAAAAGCTCAACCTCGTCCTCACAAAGCAAAGGCTTTTTGCTGTTCGGATTTTTCAGATTGTAAATCATAACACTCTGGTTTGCAAGCAAGGTGATAAGCCAGATGATTTCATCAAGTGCCATTTCAAAATTTTCACTTTTCATAAGCCTGTCACCGAGGTTTTCAAGACCGCCGTATCTTTTGGCAATCTCCTTTGTGGCTCTTGTGGTGAGCAAAAGCTCGTATTCGTTTTCACCGATTTTAATAATACTTCCTCTGTCAGTCATAACGCACCTCCGTATTTATTCAGCATAGGTCGGCTCGTACACCTGAGTGTACCAACCGCTGATTGTGTCACTTGCAACACCTGCATCGTCCTCTGAAATTTCAGCCTTCCAAGGGTGCTTGCCGAGCTTGTCAGCCTTGTTTCTGCGGATAACCGTACCCTCGATTGACGGAGTGGAAAACTCGATGCTTTCGCCCTTTGTGGTAAGATTAGTTGCAGGAATGCCAAACTTCACTCTGTAAAGCCAGAAGTAACGATACTTGCCGTTCGCTTTCTTTGCACGAAAACCGATTGCAACGGGCGGTGCTCCGTCCTCAGATGCGGAAACCAACACCTTGTTTTTGTCGATTGTCGCACCGGTCAAATCCTCTGCAACGGCTGTTCCGATGTTGTCGATACCGAGTGTGAGCGTACCGCTCTGAAATTCCTTTACAACCTCAGATGCACCGTCATCGGCATAAAGTGTCGCCTCGGCAAGCTCTACCGAAAGTTCTGCACTCATCGCCTTTGCAAGCGGAACAGGTGTATCGTAGGTTTCGTTTCCGTCAGAGTCCTCCGTGATTTTTGCGTAGTACAGCTTATCAAGTCCGATTGTTGCCATAATCTATCTCCTCCAATTCATAAGTCTTTAATGTGTCAATAGCATAGTGATGATAGCCCGTGTCGCTCTCATAACCGATATACAGCCTGTCGGTTATTGAAATATCACTTTGAAAAAGAGCGGTCACAAGCTTGTATTTAAGTGCAGAATAATTACCCTTTGAAAATATAGAAATTCTCATTTCCTGTCTGTCAAAGGTCGGCATATTGTCGCAGTGCATATCAAAACCATCTGAAAGCGGAGTGAGAACAATGTATTCGTCAGGTGCTTTGTCTGAAAAAGCACCTGTTTCAACTCTGATATTTAAACCTTCTGCAATGCTCTTGATTTCAGCAAGCAGACTCATATGCTCTTTACCTCCTCATCAAGCATGTTAATCATAACCGTCATACACTCCTTGCGTGACGCTGATTTTGCAGGCTTCATAAACGGTTTTGGTGGCTGACCGCTTTTGCCGTATTCAATTACACTCGCAATTTTTGCATTGCTTTCACCATTTGTTCTCGGCTCTGAAAAGCCTATTTTTATATTCAGATTGCCGTTCTTGTCCGACAAAACAGGTGACACACCAAGTGAGCGTTCAAGCTCACCCGTTGAGCGTGACTGCGTTTTTGTGTCCTTGCTGATGACATTTCTGAGATTTGTCCTCACCTTTTTAAAAACAACCTCAGCACCGGCATTGAGTACCCTTCCGCACACATCATCGGTTTTGTTCCCAAGTCTTGAAATTTTGAGTAAAAACTCCTCCGGCATTTTCATTGTGCATCTAGCCACTTGCGTCAACCTCCTTTGCAAGAATTTCAAGATACATTCCTCTGCCTTTTACATTCTCAACAGATGTGATTTCAAACCGCTTTCCGTCACAAAGAATGAGCATATCGGTTGTAACCTCAATGTGCGGAATACACCTTAGGCGAAACAGGTCAGTCGCAACGGAAAATGTCGCCATATTCGCCCACCGTTCACTGCCGTTTCTGCCCTCACGATATGCTCTCACACTTGCTACTGTTTTCAGTCTTTCCTTCTTAAATCCCTCATCATCGGTTTCAATCACCTTTTTCATAATTTCAACAGGTGTGTTCATGTTTCCAAAACTCATAGCTACACCTTCCAGTTTCTGTCAAGCCTTAAAAGTAAATTGACCGTGTTCCACACCTGAGCCGATGCGTTTGTGCTGTCAGCAAAGAATCCGCCCGTTGAGCCATCTCTGCTTTCATAGAAATGGCTCGCAAGCATAATAACTGCCTGCTCGGTAGTTGCAGGCATTGCGTGTGTGGAGTAGTAACCCTCATCAATGTGTTGATAGCTTTCGGCATAGGAAACCGATGCAGTGATGTACTGCTCAAGAAGTGCATCGTCCTCAGAATGTTCAAGTATGAGATTCTGCTTTACCTTTTCTAAAAGCCTGTCCGTCATAAAAGCACTCCTTAACCGCCTGAAGAAACTGTACCCTTCATTTTGAGAATCTTAACTGCCTCCGGAACAATAAGTCTTGCATCAACTCTTTTTGTCGCAAGGAAACCTACCTGTCCGTTTGCTGCATATAACTCATTGAGTCGTTTAAAGGTAACACCCTGTCTGTCACCAATCCAGTAGTAGGAAAGGTCACCGAATGCAATCGGCTTTGTACCCGATGTAGCATTTGCAATTGATGAAGATGTGTAAACAGGCTTACCGAGAAGTGTGTCGGTTTCACCGTCCTTAATAGACGGCTGCCATAAATACTTACCGTTGCTGTCCTTAAGTTTTCTGATGCTGTTTACTGTGCTGTCATTTAAAAGCCAAACACCGTTTTTACGATATGGCGCTTTAAGGCTGTAATAAAGGTCGATGAGTTCATCGGCTGTGATTGTTACTGTTGATGTAGCTGTCACACCAACTTCACCGCCCTCGCTGTCATCAAAAATACCGTAAGGCTTTGCACTGCCGTCACCGATAACAAAGGCTTCCTCTTCAGCTTCACCGATTCGTCTTGCAAACTCCTGATTGAAGTAGCTTTCAAGGTCGAATGCAGAGTCGTTCAAAAGCTCTTCAGATACCTTGATTAAAGCACACAGCTTATGCACCCCGATTGTTTTCTGACCGAATGATGTATCGCTGTCGGTGATTGCACCGTTCTCCTCAGTCCACATCGCCTTACCTCTTGTGGCAACAACAGGGATTTTGTGTGCGTTTGACGCTGTTGTAAATGTATGTGCAAGTTGACGAATTACAAGCTCTTCATCAAGTGCCTGAACAAGTGTGTTTTCAAAGGTTTCCGGTACAAGAAAACCGCCCTCGCTGTCAACACCCTCACTGAGAATGTTTCTGACCTCCTGCGTTGAGCGGTTTCTCATCTGATTCCAGAATGCTTTGTTGTACTTTTCAGAAGCTGTGCCTGTTTTACTCTCACGATTGACGTTATCGGGTTTTGAAACAAGCGGTGTGCTTGTCGGGAGATTTAACTCTCTTTCAAGGTCATCTGCTCTTTGCTGACGCTCAATCTCGTGACCGAGGTCAACAATATCCTTTTCCATCTTTTCATAAGCTACGGTATCTTCCGCCGAAAGAATACCAGTTTCGTTTCTGTGAGAATCAAGAAATGCTTTTGCCTGTTCCCAGATTTTTGCTCGTTTCTCACGAAGTTCGTTAATTTTAGCCATAGTAAAATTCCTCCTTAAGGTTTTAATAAATTAAGTTTTTTTTCAAGGTCTGTGATGTCTGTTCCTGTGTTAGCACCAGCATTTGCTAAATAGTGTGATTTAAGTTTATTTTGAAGAGCCACACTCACTGCTCTGCGTGAAAACAGGATAGAATCCGATGCTTTGTTTTTCTCCTTTTCATCTTCATTAATTTTCTTGTCGGGTTCTATAATGCTGTCTGCAAATCCGAGTTCAACGGCTTTCTTTGCATTCATCCATGTTTCTTCCTCCATAAGACGGGCAAGCTTTGCTCTGCTCATTCCTGTTTTGATTTCATAAGCATTTATAATGCTCTCCTTGACCTCCTCAAGCATTTCAATAGCCTTCTGCATTTCGTTGTGGTCACCCATTGCAACCGTAGCCGGATTATGAATCATAAGCATTGAAACAGGGGACATCATCACATTGTTTCCAGCCATAGCAATTACAGATGCAGCACTTGCGGCAATACCGTCAATCTTAACGGTTACATTGCCTTTGTAATCCATCAGCATATTGTAAATCTGAGCCGCAGCCACACAATCACCGCCCGGAGAGTTAATCCAAACTGTAATATTACCCGAGCAACTGTTTAACTCGCTTTTAAAAAGCTGAGGAGTGATATCATCATCAAACCAGCTTTCTTCCGCTATTGTTCCGTTAAGAGTCAAAATTCTCTCTGTCGGATTACTTTCCGTCAGGTTCGTCCATTTCCAGAATTTCTTCATTTTCTTCCTCCTTGTTATTGATATTTGCAAATGCTCCTGCGTTGTTAAGAGGGAGCATATTTCCGTTTACAAGATATAAATCGCCACCTTTTTCCGTTGGAATCCGGTCAAGATTTTCAAGTTCTCGTATATCGTTTGCCGACATCCATCCGTTCTGTCTTGCCGTAGCATAGCCACTCATTCTGCTTGCATAGTCACCACACAGAAGTCCGTCCACATTTAACTTCACAAAGTACGAACTTTTTTCATTTCTTGAAAGTAAGGAGCGGGAAATCGACTGCTCCCAACGCACTATCCACGGCTCAAGTGTGTACTTCACAAATTCAAGTGACTGCTGTTCAATATTAGAAAAGCTCGATTTTTCAAGGTCACCCACCATATGCGGAGGCACTCTGAAAATTCGAGCTATCTCATCTATCTGAAATTTTCTGGTTTCGAGGAACTGCGCCTCGTTCGGTGAAATTGAAATCGGTGTGTACTTCAGTCCCTCTTCAAGCACGGCAACTCTATGACTGTTGCCGCTTCCCGCAAAGGCGGCATTCCACGAATCACGAACCTTTGACGGGTCTTTAAGCGTACCCGGATGTTCAAGTACACCGCTGGGTGACGCACCGTTTGCATAAAACTTACTACCGTATTCCTCGGCGGCAATGGCAAGACCGATTGCGTTCTTTGCCATTGCAATAGGCGAGTATCCGATAAGTCCATCAAATCCAAGTCCGGCAATATGCAAAACCTCATACGGTGAAAGCCTTACCGTTGCACCTTTCATTGTTCTTGCGTCATCGGAGCTTGTGTTGTACTGATAGTAAAGATTACCGCTTTTATCTCTGTCAACTGCCATTCTGTTCGGCATAAGAGGATAGAGGGCAACAACATCGCCCTTGCCATTTCTTATGATTTGTGCATAGGCATTGCCCCACAAAAGCAGATGAGTCATCAAGGTTTCTCTAAAAGCAAATGAAGTCATTTCGGGATTAGGCTCATCGTGCAAAAGAAAATACAACGGATGTTCAAGTGCCTTTTCCTTACTGCCGTTTGAGTTGTATTTGTAAAGATGGAGCGGAAGTCCTGCAACCGCCTCGGATAAAATTCTGACGCAGGCATATACTGCCGTCATTTGCATTGCACTTCTCTCGGTCACGCATTTGCCGGCACTGCTCTGACCGTAGAAAAATCGGTAACCACTGCCTGATGTACTGTTTTTTGGCTTATCTCGTGAACGAAACAAACCGCTTAAAATACCCATAGAATCTCCACTCTTTCGTAAAATGGGCAAAAGAAAAGCACCTACCGTTTCCGATAGATGATTCCTGTGGTATTCTTTAATCTAATTTTGGAAGCGGTATCTCTCCGCTTTCAATCTTACTGATTGTATCTTTTGCTCTGCCAACTGCTTCTGGCAGTACTCTTGGGTCAGAACCATCGATAAGACTCAAGGCATATATAACTTTATCGCCTCGAATAATCCTTGCCGCCGCATTCACTCTGATTCTTGTTCCGCTAAAATCTTTGTCATAAGTACCAATTTGGTTTTCATAATATTCCTGAATCAAATCCTTTTTCCGTTCTTTATCATCTAATTCTGGTATTCTGCAAAGCAAATCACCCATACGCATTCCAAGAAAGGTCTGACCTGCGGATTTGACATCATCTTCGATTTTCTGAATCGTTCTTTCTTCTTTTTTCATATGCTACCTCCATCACTTACTGATATAAGTATAGCACAAAAGAATGCAGCTGGATTATGATTTTGCAAAATCATAGTCGGCTGCACAGCAGACATCAAATAAAGAGAATCCCGCGATGGTTATACACGGAATCCCCATTGTCATTTCCACAGCGAATGGCTCTGTCCAGTGCCATAATCGATGCAATAGCACCGTCAATCTTCTCTGTGGATTTTTCTTTGTCTGGCTTGATGTTGCCGGCTGGGTCAGTTCTGACAAAGATGTTATCCATATTCCAGCGGAGTACAGGGTGACCACCGTGTGCGATTTTTTGTTCAAGTGTCAGTTTCATAAGCTCCTTTGTAGGCGGTGACATATCCTTGAATCCCTGCCCAAATGGAACAACGGTAAATCCCATACTCTCAAGGTTCTGTACCATCTGAACCGCACCCCAACGGTCAAATGCAATCTCTCGAATGTTAAATCTCTCACCGAGCTTTTCAATGAATTTTTCTATGTAGCCGTAGTGAATAACATTACCCTCCGTGGTCTGCAAATATTTCTGTCGCTCCCACACATCATATGGAACATGGTCACGCTTTACACGCAAATCAAGCGTATCCTCGGGTATCCAAAAATACGGAAGAATAACATACTTATCCTCTTCATCAAGCGGAGGAAATACAAGCACAAATGCAGTAATATCCGTTGTACTTGAAAGGTCAAGACCACCGTAGCATACTCGCCCACGAAGGTCATCTTCATTGACTGCAAAGGCACACTTATCCCATTTATCCATCGGCATCCAACGAACTGCCTGTTTTACCCATTGATTGAGGCGTAGCTGTCTGAATGAATTTTCCTCACTCGGATTTTGCTTTGCCGATTCACAGGCGACCCGCACCTTGTCAATTCCGACCGTAATGCCGAGCGAGGGATTAGCCTTTTTCCACACCTTTTGGTCAGTCCAATCATCACTTTCATCAGCACCATAAATTACAGGATAAAATGTCGGGTCTATTTTTCTGCCCTCTAAAATATCCTTTGCCTTCTGATGAGTTTCATAGCAGATTGAATGTGTATCTGTGCCGGCTGTTGTGATCAAAAAAAACAGCGGCTGCATTCTTGCATCACCGCTGCCCTTTGTAAGAACATCATAGAGTTTTCTGTTCGGCTGACTGTGCAGCTCATCAAACACAACACCGTGAACATTAAAGCCGTGCTTACTGTATGCCTCTGCTGATAGCACCTGATAAAAGCTGTTTGTGGGTTCGTAAATCAGCCGTTTCTGTGAGGCAAGTATCTTCACTCTTTTGTTCAGTGCCGGACACATACGCACCATATCGGCGGCAACATCAAAAACGATTGATGCCTGTTGTCTGTCGGCAGCCGCACCGTAAACCTCGGCTCGTTGTTCACCGTCACCACAGGTGAGAAGAAGTGCAACAGCCGCCGCTAATTCCGATTTGCCGTTCTTTTTCGGAATCTCTATGTATGCTGTGTTGAACTGCCTGTATCCGTTTGACTTTAAAATACCGAACAGGTCACGAATAATCTGCTCCTGCCAGTCCATAAGCTCAAAAGGCTTTCCCGCCCAAGTGCCTTTGGTGTGGCAAAGGCTTTCAATAAAGGCAACGGCAAAGTCAGCGTATTCCTTATCGTAATAGCTGTCCTTTGCTTTGAATTTTGTAGGCTTGTAATTTTTAAGTTTTCTCAAAATTTCACCTCCGAAAGGGCATAAAAATAGCACCGATTATTTCTAACCGATGCTAATGGAGTTTATTCTACAATTTAGTTTTATCAATAAGAATTATTACAAGAGAGTTTCTATCACATTTTCAAGTGTATATTTTTCTAGCTGTTTCATATTCTTTTCTGATAAATTAATACCATATTCCGGTTTTGCATATTCGTGGTAAACAAAAACCTTGCTATCCTTATTGCTCCATAATGTAGCTGGTAACACATATATTACCGGATGTTTACCATCTTCAAGAAAAAGTAATAATAAATACAATGAATTATCCGAAATATCAAAATGCTCTTCACGTACAAAAACATAACTAGTACCAGATCTTATAGATTTTACTTGAAATTTCAAAAACTGATTTTTTATTTCAGCTACAAAATCAATTCCGTGATCGTCAACTTCAGAAGAGTATATACTCATTCCGTAGGATGTAAGAGCCATTTTAGCATAATACTCACCAAAAGTCCCCAATTTCTGTGTTGTAAGTTCTTTCCTAGACCAAATTAAATTATACACTACTTTCTCTCCCTTGCACTGAGATTAATCTATTTTGATATAATTAATTTTATCAGATATATTTGCTAAGTCAATATGTACCATAATAATAAATTGATAAAATTTACCTCTCACACCTATGAATAGTATCAAGAATTTTCTCCTGCTCCTTTTCATCAACGCCTATGCTTTCAAGAGCCTCTCGTGTGCCACAGTCGGGACAGATAACGGTTAAATTGTCTGCCCTTGAAACTGCACCGTGGCCGGAATAAACCCCGCCACAACGGGGACAGGTGCGTAACTGAACAAGGTTATCGGTCATTTTCGTACAGCTCCTTTGACTTGTGATAGGCATTGAGAAGTATCTGCTTGTCAAAGTAAAAGGTATCGTAACCTTCAAGGCAGGTGTTGAGGTAGAAAAGGCTTGGTACACCGATTTGCCTTTCCTCGTGCATAATGTAGGCGAAGGCGGTAACCGTTCTGCGATTGCCTGTTCTGATGCCCTTGTATTGCACCTTGATATCCTTCTTGTAGTAGAAGGTCGGATAGCCTTCATAGCGGTCAAGTGCTTTTTCATCGGTCTTATCGACCTCCCAGATTACCACAGGCACAATGGCGTTTTCTTTTTTCTCAATGGTAAGGTACGAACCCGACTTGCTCCCTTTGAAAAGCAACTCCCAGTCTTTCAGCTTTGCCGTACCGAGAATTTTTGCGTTCGGACATCTCGTTTTCATCTGCCTTACATTTAGGTTACTTCCGTAGGCTATGTATAACCTTTTCATAAAATCAATCCTTTCCGAAGATATGTTCTTCTACCACCTTAAGACCGCCAAAGCGGTCAGTGGGGCATTTAACCTAATTCCTTCAAGCAACTCTGCCGTTCCTAAAAGCCGTGTCTCCCGAAAGTCTGCTTGTGAACACATCTCTCGCTGTCTTGAACTCGTCACCGATAAAGCCGAGTCGCAAAAGCCAAGTTCTCATTGCGTATTTTGGATTTTCTGTTTGCTGAGGTTTTGCACTTGCCGACTTAACTTCCTTTGCCATTTGGCTGAGTGCCAAGCAAAGCTGAATGTAGCTTTTTAGCTGTCCTGCGTGAAGTCCGTTCTGTTTGCCGTTTGCGGGCTTGTCAAATTGGAAAAGTCTGAATTCAACCGTTCCCTTTGTAAAGGTTGCGTGGAGGTTGAGCATATGGTATCTACTTCCATTGTAATGGTGACTTCTGCCGTAGTTTTCATCGTGGCTCTTGTACCATACATCGGCAAGTTGTGACATCGTTTCAGGCTTAGTTCTGTTGACCTGTTCCAAAAAGCGTGGATCTACCGTTTTGCAGTATCTTCTTATTCTCACCTCGTCAAGGTTTAAGGCGTCAATCAAAAGCTGTTCGTGGCTTGCCATAATGTTTGCAAGGTTTCTGAGTGCCTTTGCCGTGTGGCCTTTTGCACCGATGTGAATGTGTACTCCGCAACCTCTTGTTGAGTCGCTCTTTGCACCCGCTTTTCTTAATATCCTTACAAGCTCCTGCAAGGTTTCAATGTCTGAATAGTTTAAAATCGGTGTGACCATTTCGCATTTCTCACTGTCAATTCCTGCAATGCTAACATCTTTTTGGAATTTCCACTCTCTGCCTTGCTCGTCCCAAGCCGAGTATGTGCAGTAGCCGTTGCGGTCTGCTGTGTTTTTGTATCGACCTGTTCCGAAAAATTGTGAGGCAAGCTTTGCAGCCTTGCTCCTTGAAATACTGTTCATTTCAATCTCAACACCGATTGTCTGCTTTTTCATTTCCTCAATCTGTCTTGCTGTCTTTGTATTCATAATGTCCTCCGTTGCTTTAGGCTTTTCTTTGCCTTTTGGTGACTGTATATTACCGTCATTACGGAGTAATAGCAATACGATTACTACACAAAGATACACTCGATATATTGTGTATTTATGAGATGAATATCCTATATATAGAAATGATGAGTATAAAAAATCTCACTGACAATCTTATCATCAGTGAGATATGTATTTATTTTTCATTATCACAGATAGTTTTTGTCGTGTGCAGTTTGCGTACTTTGTCAATTCCATAAATTACACTAAGACCGCTTCCGTTATCCCAGTTAACAAGCAGACTGCCTGTATCATCAACACCTTTTACAATACCTTTTGTACCTAGGGGTGGTGCTTGAAAGTCATCCATGCTTACAAGCTCAACTCTTGTGCCGACAGGATATACTTTCCTTAATTTTTCAACCGTTCCTTTGTTTGGAAATTTCATAAATATTACCTCCTCGATTTAGTAATATATATATCACTCTGAAATGGAGAAAAATCAAGATACGAAAATCGAGAACAATTAGGAGATTTTTTCATCTTCTTGTGTAGAACTGACAATGCGTGAAAGTACAAAAACAACACAGGGGAGAGCTACACCGTTGCCCCACATTTTGTATTCAGCAGAATCAGTATGAGGATTTTTAAGCCACTTGATTATCTGCTTGTCAGTTTTAGGCTTTTTGCCGTTGATTTCAGCGTATGTGTTAAAAACGTTTCTCCAGAAATCAATTTCCTCATCGGTAGTTTTTTCAGTTTCAAGACCACTGCACCACCAATCTGGAAAGCCTTGAAGTCTTGCACATTCTGTCGGCGTTAATCTTCGTACTATGTAAAGGGGTTCTTCACTTACAGTTGGCGGATCTTTGAAATCTGATGCAACAAGAGTATTTGCTATGTTTTTCTCTGCAATTGTGTGATATGAGTTTTTACTGGTTGAATACACTGAGTGTGCAACAGCACCCGGACCTCTTGCAACCATTGTGGGCTGTAGTTCGGATTCAACCACGAATTTATACTTTGCGTTTACACCTTGATTGAAAGCTGACCTGTCGATACCGTAAGATACAGCATGTCTGTCCGTGGCATTGAGCGTAAAACTGACATCTTCGTTTACACCGTTTCCCTGTGGTCCATTTTCGTCTTTTCTGCCAATCATTGAACCTTGAATACTTACTACTGCGACTCCGCCTTGATTTGAATCGGGCGAGTTTCCGCCTGTATCAATCGTTCTAGCTGTTGTTGTAGGATAGCAATTATGTCTTGCATTTTTTGTCCCTTCAGAAGTGAATCTGACATCAAAACATTTTGAACTTTCAATTACGAAAGGTTGGTTGTTTCCGCCTGTGCCATATGTAGAAAGAACGGTGGGTGCTTTTTCAATTGGCCCTGTATATCGTGTGTCTTGACTATGATTTTCAAACATCACTGCTCCGGGTACTGTGCCGGCACGAAGTGTAGGGGAGATTTTCTTTTCATAGCCTATACTTCGACTTTTAGCTGAATGTTCTGTGCAGAAACTGGCTGAATCAATAACGCAAGGCGGGTGATGTGCCTCAGCACGAAGTGTGCAAGTCACATCTTCGGTAATATCCATTCTGTTACCGCCTTGGTCATTCAAAACTACTCCGTTTCTGCCTGTAGACATTCCGCAGTTTGCACCGATTGTAGAAGATACATTGCCCGTCAGTTTTGCATTGTATCCGTCAAAGCCTGTTGCTCCAATGCAATTCTTAACATCTGTGGTAGTTGTTTTCCTCTGGCTGACGCTCTGCGTAAGATTCCCAGACAAGCTTTCTGACTCAAATAGTATTTTGTCGGCACATTCGCCTGCAAAATCTGCGACAAGGTAGATTCTCTTTCTTCGTTGGGGCACTCCCCAGTATTGAGCATCAAGGACTCTCCAACAAACGGAAAACGCATCTCCCATGATTTCCCCTGAGTTAGTCCATTTTCCACTTTTAGGTTTAGAAACAGATAGTCTTTCATCTTTGATTTTGCAGATTTCTTCGAGGACTGTCCTAAAGTCCTCACCTTTGTTTGACGAGAATGCTCCGGGGACATTTTCCCACACAATGAATCTGGGATATTTTCCATTTGTTTTACACCTCATTTCCTTGATTATTCGTATAGCCTCGTAAAAAAGGTTGCTTCTTGTACCGCATAATCCTTCTCGTTTACCCGCAATGCTCATATCCTGACAGGGACTTCCGAAGGTGATGATGTCAACAGGGGAGAGAGTTGCTCCGCTTAATTTTGATACATCACCAAAATGTTTCATTTCAGGTATTCGCTTGGTTGTTACACGAACAGGAAAAGGCTCAATTTCCGATGCCCACAAAGGAGTAACACCGCAAATCAAGCCTCCGAGCGGAAACCCGCCACTGCCGTCAAACAGACTGCCGAGGGTCAGCTTTCTATTCATTTTCAACCTCTGCTTTCTTAACGAGTTCAGAGTATGAAACCTTTTTGCCGTTACGGACAACAAATACATTTTCAGAAGTACCAACCTGTTCAATGTAACGCTTTACAATTACATCGCAATATTTCTCATCAAGTTCAATGGTATGGCAAATACGATTTGTCTGTTCACAGGCGATAAGGGTACTGCCACTTCCACCGAATGGGTCAAGTACGATACAATTGCTCATACTTGAATTTTTAATTGGATATGCGATGAGGGGGACAGGTTTCATTGTCGGATGGTCACCGTTTTTCTTCGGCTTATCAAACTCCCATATTGTGGTCTGTTTTCTGTCTGAATACCACCGGTGCTTTCCGTTTTTCTTCCAACCAAACAGACAGGGTTCATGCTGCCACTGATACGGACTTCTTCCGAGAACAAGACTCTGCTTTTTCCAAATACAAGTACCTGAAAGATAAAAGTCTGCGTCAGCAAATGCCTTTCTGAAATTTAAACCTTCTGTATCTGCGTGGAAAACATAGATACTTGCATCATCAGCCATAGCATTTTTCATACAAGAGAATGCATCGAAAAGAAACTGATAGAACTTATCACTTTCAAGATTATCATTCTTAATTTTCCTCGCACTGCCTTCGTAGTTTACATTGTACGGCGGGTCTGTAACAACGAGATTTGCTTTCTTGTCATTCATTAGAATCGTGTAGGACTCTTCTTTAGTACTGTCACCGCAAAGTAGTCTGTGATTTCCAAGTAACCAGAGGTCACCGTTTTTTGTGATTGTAGGATTTTTGAGTTCTTCTTCAACATCAAAATCATCTTCTTTTGCGTCATCGGCAGTATCAAAAAATCCCGCAAGCTCGGTTTCGTCAAATCCGGTCAGACTCAAGTCAAAATCAGCACCTTGCAGTGATTCAATTTCTACCTTCAAAAGTTCCTCGTCCCAGTCGGCATCAAGGGCCATTCTGTTGTCGGCAAGTATGTATGCTTTCTTTTGTGCATCGGTAAGGTAGTCTACAAATACACAAGGCACTTTATCAATGCCCTCTTCTTTTGATGCCATAATTCTGCCGTGACCGGCAATGACATTATAATCTCTGTCAATTATTACGGGGTTGATAAAGCCAAATTCTCTGATTGATGCTCTCAGCTTGTTGATTTGCTCCTTTGAATGTGTCCTTGCGTTATTCACATACGGAATCAGCTTGTCTATGTCAACAAGGTTCATCTCCGATACTCTATTCATATTGCATTTTCCTTTCCTCCCTCAAAACACAAAAGCCTTTCTTGGCTCCTGCTATGTCACCGTGAAGTGCCTGTCCTCTCAAGGTTAAAAGCTCCTGCCTTTTCAGCCTGTGTTTATATCTTTTAAGTGTTTTTAAAAATTGTGCCAATTCGTTCTGTTCGTTCATCATTTTATCTTCCTTCTGAGCAAAAGCTCCATAGTATCGTTCGGGTTATCCTCAAACGGAACCGTGCAGTTTTGCTTTACAATATCGTAAATCTCATACCATATGAGGTTTGCACTTTTCTGATACTGCTGACTCATCTGTACGAACGGCGACGAGATTACTCCGCCCGTGGTCGGGTGCTTTCCAAGCAAACCGTAGGTGCTCGTTGCCTCCTCACACTGAATGTATCTTGCAAATGCCTGAGCATACGCTTCAATCAATCTCGGATTGACAAGCCGTTCGCAACCACGCTCTTTAAGCCACAACCAAGTTTCCTTGTATATCTCATCTGCTCCGAGAGGCACTCCGTTCTTCTGCTTTGCCGAAAGATAGTCTGCCGGTTTTGGCATATCCGCACCTTCAACAACTGCACCCTCAGGTAGGTCAACGGCCTCAAGTTCCGCACTCGTAAGCACGGGTATATCGTTTTCCATTAGCCGAACAGCCTGACCTTTTTGCAATTTTTCTGCCACGGACATTGGCTTGTCACCGGCCCGAACTCGTCTGCCACCTCTGTTTGTACCGTCCTTTGCCATATAAAATCACCTTCTTTCACAATTTTTAATACCCCGTTTGAACTGCCGTTTTTGTGCGTGACACCCTCCGCCGTTGTCCGCCATACGCCTCTCAGAGATTTTGATACCCCCACCATTTGCTGAAAATTGACAAATAAAAACTCAAATGGTAGAATAAATAAAAAAGTTGGTATACACTTTTGCTTTATTTCTTATGTTCGAATTTCCAATTGATGAAATAACACTCCTTTTAACATTTGTTCAAACAGCTATATCTGTTCTTGCTTATTTTGGAAGTGGTGAAAAGATTATGGAAAACAGAAACAACACGGTTTGGTGCGGTACACGCGGAGTGATCAAGTATGTCTGCGAAATTCGCTGGGATAAACAAAAGTGTTACAAGCGTGCTGCGATAGGTTCGAATCCTGTCCGCTCCGCCATATTTTAGGACTACCTTCACGCGGGTAGTCCTTTTTTTATCTGTCTCCAAGGTCGTGGTGAATTTTATTGTGGCAGGACTGACAAAGGCTCATTAGATTATCTGTACTATGTGTACCGCCTCTTGAAAGCGGGATAATGTGGTGAACCTCCTCGGCAGGTGTTGTTCTGCCCTGTTTAAGGCACTGCTCACACAACGGGTGTGCCTGCACATAGCGGTCACGAATTTTTTTTCCACGCTCTGCCGTACTTCTTGTTGACATCAACCGCTCGTGTGAATCGGTTGTACTGATTTGCAATCAGCCTTTGATGCTCCTCACAATACCGCCCGTTTGTAAGTTTTGGACAGTTTGGATATGCACAACCCTGCTTTGGTTTATGTGGCATAAGCTCCTCCTTTCAGGCATAAGAAAAGCCCTGCAAATTTCTCTGCAAGGCTTTGAAAGTCTATTTCACTGTTTATATTATAGCAGATGAGCATACTGTAATTCTATGGAATTTACTGTCAACTTTCGGGAATTACAACACTTTTTAATGCGTTCTTTCTTATCTTGAACACATTGTCAATACTGCAATTCATCTGTACCGCTATTTCTTCCCAGGTTTTAAAGCACAAATATCTCAATTCAAGAATTATCTGATATTCAGGATTCTGTACGGATTTTATTGTTCTCACAATATCTCGCTTTAAATCAACAAGGCTGTCGATGTCTCTGTTTATTTCTTCCTGCAAATCAACAATTTTTACAACGGTATCCTCAAGTCGAGAGTTACCGGCACTTTGACTTTTTGGCATATCCGATAATGTAGTCGTGCATTTTGTTGCAAGAAGATTAAGTGATTTAATCTGTTCAATTTTTGAATCTATCCTTTTGTCAAGTCTGTATGCCTGACTTAAATATTCTTTGGCTGTCATTTTATACCTCCAAATTTGCCCTTACGGCATCTATCAAATCTGCCTGCGTTTTGTTCTTTTTCTGCAAGGCTTTCAAAATTTGTTCATCAATCGTGCCTTTCGTGATTATGTGCTGAATAACAACAGTGTTTTTCTGTCCCTGTCGATACAGTCTTGCGTTGGTTTGCTGATACAGCTCAAGTGACCATGTAAGGCCAAACCACACAAGAGTTGAACCTCCGTTTTGAAGATTAAGTCCGTGTCCGGCACTTGCAGGGTGAATGAGTGCAACGGGAATTTTGCCATCGTTCCAATCGGAAATATCCTCACTTGTTTTGATTTCACGAACAGAAAACCTGCTCTTTATCCGTCCCAAATCGTGTCTGTACCAATATGCAATAAGCAGAGGCTTTCCGTTCATACTCTCTATGATGTCCTCAAGTGCTTCAAGCTTTCGGTCGTGAATTTCAACTATATTCTGCTCGTCATCGTAAATTGCACCGTTTGAAAGCTGGCATAGCTTGTTTGAAAGGGAGGCGGCATTAGATGCGGTAATTTCTCCGTCAGTGATTTCAAGAACCAAGCTTTTTTTCATTTCATCGTACTGATTCTTTTCGCTGTTGGAGAGTTCAACAACATAGTTGCTTGTTAAAAGCTCAGGCATTTTCAGATATTCATTTGCTTTCATAGAAACCGTGATGTCTGATATTTTTTCGTAGATGGCATTCTCGGCATTTGGCAGAGGCTTATATGAATACACAATCGGACCATTCATCTTGTCGGGCTTGAAATATGTGTTCCTGTACTGCCCGATAAAATATCCGAGCCGTTTACCCATATCAAGAATTTTAAATTCAGCGAACAAATCCATAAGTCCGTTTGATGAGGGAGTACCTGTCAGGCCGACAATTCTCTTTACAAGCGGTCGCACCTTCATAAGACTTTTGAAACGCTTTGACTGATGATTTTTAAACGAACTGAGCTCGTCAATAACAACCATATCAAAGTCAAATTTATATCCGCTTTTATTCACAAGCCAGTCAACATTTTCTCGGTTGATTATGTAGATGTCAGCTTTTTCATTGAGTGCTGAAAGTCGTTCATTTTCATTGCCTACTATAAGTGAATAAGTGAGAGTGCTTAAATGCTCCCACTTTTTTATCTCATCAGTCCATGTGTTTTTTGCAACCCTGAGCGGTGCGATTACAAGCACCTTGCACACCTCAAAGCTGTCAAAAAGGAGATTGCAAATTGCAGTCAATGTAATTGAGGTCTTGCCAAGTCCCATATCAATCAGCAGTGCTGAAATCGGATGAGTTTCAATATATCTGATTGCATATTCCTGATAGCTATGTGGCTTGTATTTCATCAATCATTCCTCCAATCTGCTCTACATCGTCAATCACATAAACCTTGAATCCCAATCGTTTCAGCATCTTATGCCGTGCAAGCTGAAGTGCTCTCGGCTTTTTGCCGTTAGCTTTCAGTTCCGCCATGCCAAAATGACCGTTTGGTAAAAATATCAATCTGTCAGGCATGCCGTTAAATGAGGAACATACCCATTTTAGACAGATACCTCCATCTATCTTCACTTTTTTTACTAATATTCTTTCAATTTCACTTTCACGCATTTTTACACCTCAATTCAAGGTGTGACAGGGTACGACTGTCATTTCCTATACTTATATATATAGCTTATTTTTTTATTCTATAAGAAAAGGATAGTAAATAGCCGTCATAAACTGTCACACCTACTGTCATTAGTCCTCTTCCATAAAGTCTGTCTTGAGTTTTAAGCCTTTGATGTATCTGCCGTTCCTGTCACGAAATTTTTCAAAACCCACGGTTTCAAGAGCAGTATAGAAATCCGTTGTACTGCGGATATATTCACCCATTTGAGTACAGAAAATTCTGTATTCGTTATATACCTCTCCCGACTTTGCAATGTATGATGAGTCAATTTCACAGCGTTCGCTCAAAAAATATGAGAGCCAATCGTTGCTGTCCCTGTAATGCTCAATTGCATCACAGACCTTTTGCGGAGGAGTGATTTTGTAATTATCTTTAATCACCTTTTTTGATCCCTCAATAACCCAACTGAGAATTGCACCGCTGGCATGCTCAAAAAGATAGTCCGCATAGTTCTTAATATCAGCATTACCCTCAATTGTTGCATCAAACGGAATAACGATAAGTCTTCTCCATGTTCCTTTATCAATCGCACCAACCTTTGGCAAGTGGTTGGTATACAGCACAAGAGTATGAGTAGGAGTATATGAGAAAGGGTCTTTGTATTTCTTTTCTGCATAGATTTCATCGGTGGAGCAGAGCTGTTTAACATTTGCCGTGTTAAGTCTCATACCTTCTTCAAGTTCAGAAGCAATTAACATTCGTTTGCCTTTTGCCTCTGCAAGCTCCGGTTTAACATTTCTTCTGCACCCGACTGTAAGCATATCCGCAGAGATATTGCCTGAGTATGTACCCAGAACCCTTGCTACTACATTCCAAAAGGTACTCTTACCGTTACGGCCTTCTCCATATGCGATGATGAGGGCCTCAACATACACCTTGCCTATGGCAGAAAGACCAACCATTCTCTGAACATAGTCAATAAGGGTATCGTCACCCAAAAAGAAAGTATCAAGTGCGGATTTCCATATATCCATACCGTCATCTGACGGATTAACGGTTGTCTGTTTCGTAATTAGATGTTCGGGATTATGTTCGATTGCAAGGTCAAGTCCGTGTCTGAGGTCATATGTACAGCTTGGTGTATTCAGCAAAAATTCGTCTGCATCCAGATATCTTTGTTCAACTTCAAGCATAGGTCGAGCCTCCTTGAGCGTTGCGGAAATACACTTTGTATCTCTGCGTTTGACAGCATATTTCTTGTAATTCAGGGCATTTTCATACATCTCATATGTGTGTGTCTGCTCCTTGTTAAACATCTGCAAAGCTTTCTTTGCACCAACAGATACAATTATCTCCATACCACCATTTTTGACGAGCTTATCCATGGCTTTTTTTATTTCGGTTTCAGACTCAGCAAGCTGTCTTTCGGTCAAATCTTGAGAAATGCCTTGAGCCTTTGGTTTCGATTCCTCCCAAAAACTTCCGTTGTAGACCATATAGTCGGTAGAAGGGGAATAGGAGAGAATATTTTTATACTCCCGTGCAAGAACAGTAGCTTGTCCTACATCTGAAAAATCTTCGGGTTTTAGTTTGCAGTCAGAGTTGTATTCCTCGGGCGGAATGTATCCTTCTTGGTTTGACACCTTGTTACCGAACCTTGATGCACTTCGCCATATCACCTTAAGTTCGCTTTCAGGGAGTGGTGGATTACAGAGTTCTGCCTTCTTAAGGAAAATCTGATAAGTTTCTTCTGTATTTCCATATCTCTTGATAATCTTTCCGGCAATGTGGCTCATGGTACTGTTACGCTGACCTTCTGGTACTTGCTCAAGACTTGCATCGAAGTCAGCAAAGTCATCCTCTTCCAGATAATCAAGAATGGTTTTATTCCCTTCATAGAATTCCACTTCATCAGAGTCATTTCCATAAAGGAAACGAGCCGAATCAAGTGCGTTGGTATCGTAATAAGGAAAAGCATCGGCAATCCTGCGTTTCATATCTGCATACTCCTGCTCATCCGATACAATCTCAATAGGGAAGAAGATATGAAATCTCGGTCTAGCAGACTTATTTCCCTTTGGAAGGTTGTGGTGTCTGCTATACGATACAGCAAAAGCAACACCCGGTATTTCAAGTGCTATATCAAGAGGAGTTACCCATTCATTCGGGTTGTCCGAATGGTCATTATCACAGTCAAGCGGAATACAGTCGGAAAACTCGAAATTATCCTTACTGCGATAATTTCCTTTATACTTTGCAGTTACATGATCCATTTTGGTTGATGCGATAAAGGATTCCTTGTCGGTAACAATCATCTTGTTGGGATACAAACAGTTCCCGTTATTACCGACACAATCGGCAGTGTATATCGTAAATTCAAGCATATTCATTTACTTCCTTCATCGCATGGTCAAACCATCTGATTTTCATTCTCCTTTTCTTGGCAATACCGATTTCACGGGCCATACCACGACTTACCACTCCGCCAAATACCCAGAGTTCGGTGCATTTGCCAAGAAGTACATAATTGAAACGCATAGCCATTTCTCGTTCTGCATCATTGCCGTCATCCATGAACTGTGGATAGAGAAGATGAGGTGTTACTGGGATAGCATTCTCCTTAACGGCATATCTGCTGTATGCTTTTGCATTCTTTACATTATTTTCGATATCACCTGCATACGGACTGCAAACATATACCAACGGAAGATAGGTAGCCTTTTTATCAGCTACCACTTCTTCACGATGGATATTGGTAAGAGCCTCATATGTAGTCGGGTCGGAATAACCCTCATGATTAAACTTATCAATGCCCATATCTTTTAATCCTCCTGTTCCATAATTGGCAATATTCCATCTTTCTTTAAAAGATCATAAAGGAAAAGTCTGCCCTTCTGTGTCCAATAGGTATGCATCACACTTCTATTCTCATCGATTGCATAGGTACGTGATTGTGTGTATCCGCATTCTGCATACTGCTGATATAAAAGCCATGTCTTTCTGAACTTGTACTGAACCCCCAGTTCATGAAGAAGTTCATTGAACTTGCGACCGCTCATACCGTAGTCCTTTGCAATCTGTGTAATAGGAACTGTGTTCTTGTTCTGTAAAATAAGGTCATAGTAGCTTGCCTTTGGTTGCATCTCTGCAATCTGCTGACGCTGAATTAGTGTCTGGCATTCAAGCTGTTTTCTTCTCTCACGCTCTTCCTTAAGCTGTGTAAGTGCTGCAATCGCAAGATCAGGATTTTCCAAAATCTCATCGATGGCATACATTCCATGCTTACGGATAGTCGGAAGAACCTCTGCCGTTACCCAATGTTTGAACTCCTTCGCATTAGGCATCTTGCTAGAAAGGATAAGACTGTAAAGACCTGACTCATTGATAATGATGGTTTCCTTATCCTGGTTACCATCAAAGATCATGACCTTGTGTCTGTCCTCTTCATCTACATGACGGTTAATATCTCGACTACCGTTCTGGTACCCGAGAATGTCTGCTACATCCTTGCCGACAAACATAACCTCACCGTTTACAGTTGCTGTTCTTACAGAGCCAAACTCTGTGCTGTTAAATACTTGTAATTCCATGCGAATTACCTCCTTCAAAATAGAATTTCCTTGAAGGTGTCACCCTCCTACCTGGTAGCCTTGGAAGAAGGGTTAAAAGGACGTTTTTGAAAAAACTTTTTTTAATTTGTTGATTGCACGTCTATAACGATGACTGACATTGTTGGCATCCTCATCGATTGAGGCTGCATACTCGCCAACGGTGTATCCGTCAAGTGCAATGGCAATAACCATATCTGCTACTGCAGGGTTAAGAAGACTTCTCAATGTTTCACAGCATGCTTCGTATTCAAGCTGGTTATGTACTCCATCAATAGAACTGTTGAAGTCTGACTTATCAGCTACTCTGAACATGATTGCTTCTTCTGTGTTGACCTCAACTGTTCCGTCCTTGCTTTTCATATAAGCGTTGCCAGTATGACGGTCATGCTTGTGCCAACTGTTGTAATCTGGTCTGTTGAATCTCTCTTCGATTACATCCTGGACTCTCTTTTCGTAATCCTCCTGACTTTCTTCTTCTGAAATGGAGATATTTAACCACTTTTCAATCTCCTTTGTTTCAACCTCAAGTGTCTGATACTCGTTCTCGTAACGAATCTTGATTTTCATAAAGTTCCTGCCTTTCTGCCTGGTTCTTGCAGAAGGGCATAGGAAACGAATAGGGTCGGTGCTTATAGAAGTACCGACCCATGAAATGCCTGAAAAAGAGCATAAGGAAATAAGGGTACTTCTATCGCACCTTTCACAGGTTGTCCTGTGATTGATGCCGATATCTGTATCCCAATGCCCTTATAGCTAATCAGGCCTTGTGATATTATTTTTAAGTGCCTCTGGCACTTAGTTGAATCCACTAAATGAACTCAACTAAAAGTCATAGAGAAAGCAATTCTAATTGAAAATATGAATTTTCTCTGTGAACGCATATTAACAATTTGTGAAAGTGTAGATTTTAGTCTATTTTTCTGATATAATAATTTTTAGACCAATTTCCCAGTACTTACTCACAAGTAGTAAGCACTTGCTGTTTGCTTTCTACACTACCCAGTATATATAAGTAGGTAGGTAGAACTCGGTAGCCGTGGGTAGACTTGGGTATTAATAGACGATAACGGTGGTGGAACTATGGAATTTAAGGTTTTTGCAAAGAAACTAAAGAATGTAATTGGCGGAAAAAGCAATACCAAATTATTTACGAAGACCATTTTTGAAACCATGATGAATGAAAGTGGACCCGAATTATTAGCAGACACTAGCCTTGAAACTTTCAAATCATACTTCAACGGCAATACAAGTATTTCAAAGGTTGCTGCTCTTATATTGGCAAACTTAAATGAGAGCGATGAATTTCCTTCATATCTTGAAGGTTTCGGAGAAACAACTGCACAACTGCTTGCTGACGAATTTAAGAATGATATTCCTGATATTAACTCTGTAAATGCTTCATTCAAGATTACAGACTTGTTTTTTGAAATCTTGAGAGAAGCTGCAGGCAAAGAAAAAAGCACTCAGAAGAGTGCTGATAAAACCCCACACGATATTCTCGAAGAAAAGATACTGGCATCTGGGCAGGCGATAGCCGATGCGTGGGGTAACGCAGTAAGCAACCTGGTAAATGGATTAGATAGAAACAGTAATGCCGGAACAACAAGTGTTCGACTTCCAGAAGAACAGCCAAATGAATCCCTCTATTCTTCTGAAGACAATTTACTGCTTGAAGAATTCACAGCAGATTATGATGAAATCATGGTTATTCTCATCGGAGAAAACTATGCTGCATCATTAATCGACATGACTCTGCCATGTAAAATAAAAGACTTGTATGAAACCAAATGGATGTCAAAAGCAGATACATTTGCTGATCCATCTTTAAAATCATATGTTTTTGGTTTGCTTGGCGAATTAAACAATATAAGCAACAGCTTTTTAGTCAGTGGCTCTACAACTCCTTTTTTAGGAAGTTCCAGAACCAAAATACGCAATTTGTATGTAAAGCTTCATCCCGACCAGTTTGCCGGAACATTTCCGTATGATGCGTTTATCGATGACTGGGACGATGGAGAAAATTATTAATCGGAAAGGAGGATGTTGATGCCATCAATTGATGAATCCATCCGTAAAATAGACAACGTCATATGTAGGCATTTAGATGAAATAGAAAACAATTCTCGTGGTGCTATTTCTCAAGATATTTTAGAGCAGCTGACAAAGTTCGTAAATCATGTCATGCTCAAGTTTTATGCCAACGGCAGAGAAATACCTATCACTGCCGAAAACATAGCAAAGGCCATAGAGTTTGCACAGATAAACAGTGAACTGTACACTTTATATAAATTCCATAATTACCTGGAAGTAGTCACCACACAATATACATTGGATGAAGACGGCTCTGAACGATTAATGCTTAAGTATTACCAGTACCTGCTAGAAGCGAAAAATCTTGTCTGGCACTACTTTGGTATTGAGGTACTGCATAATTTAGATAAGTTTCCTCTTCATTTAGATGATACCTTACAGGAATACTATAAAAAGATTTCTGAAAAAATAGAACAATATCCAGTGGAATTCAAAGCTGAAAAAAATGACAAATACTATATTCAGAAAATTAAGCCACTGTTTGTTAACAGACACATATATTATGAAATCACATTTACACCAATAGATGATAGAAAAAACAAGTCCAAATCTAATAGGGTAATTGCTTTTACTAAACTATCAATCAAAAGCAATTACGCATCAAAGTTTCATCTCGTACATGAGACTATCGAAATATTAGGAAAAACAATGCCTATCATTATTATTAACGGCTGGGAGGTATCCATTCGTGACTGTGAATTTCAAAATTTTATCAAACTGATAAAAGGCGAGAAAAAAAGAGTACCGTATCCAGAGCAACGCTTAATCTGTGAGTTCCTTACTAGAACAAGGTACACCTTGACTGCTCTGATGGACTTCCCGGATAACGCCTATTATAGAATTACTCTCGAATGGAAAAACAACCTTAAATCTACTGTGTTTATTCCAATTTTAGATGAATGCAGAAAGCTTATACGAAAAGGCCGAAGTGGTAAAAACGTGCTACGATATCTGCTTTACAACATGAACAACGTTATTATTAAAGGCCAATATTCAGACGGATACTATAGCAAATACTATGAAGAATGGATACACGCCGGAAACAGTTATCTTTCTAGTCTGTATTTATCAAACGGTTGCAGGCAGTTTGATTCTTTACCATTTAACAGATCTCCTGTTGGACATAATCCAAAATTAGGAGCTGTATTCGACTGTATTCCTTGTAAAGACAAACGCCCTGAATTATTCGCAAGATTTATAAGGAATAACACAGAAGGTAAAGGTCAACTTTTCACTGATATTGATGAGTTGGGTAATTTCCCGGATTATCCAATTCTTATCGAAAAGTATAACGATAGCCTTTATTCAGGACACAGACCTGAAAGTGATTTAATGCTTGAGCATAATCAAGTATTTATAAACGATTACAAACTCGATACTTGCACTGTAATTGAAAAACTACAAGAGTTATCAGAATCCGGCATAGAAAATTACAGTGACGATGTTGAATTATGGCTACTATTCGGTGATTACGAAATTGATTGTGATGAAAAAAAGGACATCATCACTCGTATATTTTCAGAGTCAAAAGTAGGTGTAATATACGGTTCTGCAGGTGTAGGAAAATCTACGCTTATAAATCATGTTTCTCACTACTTAAATGATGATGCCAAATTATATCTAACCCAAACAAATCCAGCAAAAGAGAACCTGATGCGAAAGATTGATGCAGAAAATACAGCTTTCTCAACAATTGAAAGTTTCAAACGCCAAGGGTCTGCTTTTGCAAAATATAAATTATTAGTTATCGATGAATGTAGTACCGTTAGTAATAAAGATATGGTTGAGGTATTACAAAAAGCAAACTTTGAAATGCTTTTATTGGTTGGGGACACTTATCAAATCGATGCAATTCAGTTTGGAAATTGGTTCTCGGTACTAAAATCTTTTTTGCCTGAAAGTGCTGTTTTTGAACTTACCCAGCCTCATCGAACTAAGGATGAGCGATTGCTTGAACTTTGGGATAAGGTTCGACAAATGGATGATAAAGCAAAAGAAGTCATCGAGAGAGAAAGCTACTCCTTAAAAGTTGATGAAACCCTGCTTTCTTCACTTGAGCAAGGTGAGGCTATCCTTTGTCTGAATTATGACGGCTTATACGGAATCAACAACATCAACCGATTCTTACAGGAAAGCAATCCTAACCCTGCAGTTCAATGGGACGTTCAACAGTATAAAGTTGGAGACCCGATTCTCTTCCTTGATTCGGATAGGTTTTTCCCTGTCATACACAATAATATGAAGGGAATCATAAAGGGAATTGAAATCTTAGACCCAGACACTCATGAAGAACGCATTCAATTTGATGTTGAGATACCTAAGGTAGTAGATGAAAGTGATCTCCGGCGTATTAACCTCGAACTACTTGAATGTTGGGAAAGCGAAGGAAAATCCTTAGTTAGATTTTGTGTACACAAATTAAAGAGTGCTGACGAAGATGGAGATGAAAGTACCTCATTCACTGTTGTACCATTCCAAATTGCTTATGCTGTATCAATACACAAAGCACAAGGTCTCGAATATGACTCTGTAAAGATAGTTATTACAGATGAAGTTGAGGAACTTGTAACACACAATATCTTCTACACTGCTATTACAAGAGCCAGGAAAAAATTGAAAATCTACTGGACGCCAGAGGTTGAAGAAAAGGTTATTACCCGAATTAAGCCACGAGATATCAGTAAAGATGTAGAAATTTTAAAAAACTATCTCACAGATAAACAGCAAGATAATTCTCTCGATTTTTTACTGTAAAACAAGGAGGTTGATTATGCGAATCATTTATAACAAATTGTGGAAAATGTTAATCGACAAAGAAATGAATAAAAATGATCTTAAGGATGCTGCCGGAATCAGTGCAACGTCCATTGCCAAATTAGGCAAAGGCGCAAACATCACCACTGATGTTCTTCTCAAAATCTGTGAGGCTATGGATTGTAAATTGGAAGACATCATGGAAACAATAAAGGATTGAGGTGGAACGAATGAATCGTAAAACCTCGGTCGAACTTACGAATATGTGTATGATCTATGATGGCCGTGGAAATGTACTCGTTGAAGAAAAGCTTGTACATAACATAAAAGGATTAATCTTCCCAGGCGGTCATGTTGAACCAGGAGAAGCATTTGTAGATTCTGTTATTCGTGAGGTACGGGAAGAAACAGGTCTTAGCATTAAAAATGTAGAACTTTGTGGAGTAAAAGACTGGGTTGAATACATTGGTTCCAGATACATCGTATTTTTATATAAGACAAATGAATTTAATGGCAAGCTGAAGTCATCTGATGAAGGCAAAGTATTCTGGATGCCACTTGAAGAACTAAGAAAAGCCGAGAACAACCTATGGCACTTGGATCAGATGTTGGAACTTTTCTGTGGCAATACCTACTCAGAACTTTATTTCAACAGGAACGATTCTGCCATTAAACCAACGTTAAAATAACAGGAGGATAAATTTATGCCAAAACAATTAACAAAAACATTAGGAAATTTTAATGTCTCCACCGACATACTCAGACAAGGATTTGCTTCACTCGCAGGAAACAAACCAGAGTTGAATGATTTAGGAATTATATTTGAGGTTGGCTTAACTGATCTGTCTTTGTTCCCTAATATTAAACTAAGCGATTCTGCTACATATATGGACTATCTTGAAAAATGGATAAAGGGATATGCCGATGCCACTGCAAATCCACCCAGCCGAAGAAAAGCCTCTCCAAAAGGAAGCTGTTCTGATCCCGCAATACAAACAATTGTGCAAATTGCAATGAACGCAGATGAAACTTTTGCTGCACGTATGGCCGCATATCATAATCTTTTTATGAGTGCAGAAAATATTCAAGGTAATCTTCTAGAGGAATACATCAGTGTTTCTACCCGACCATACGGTTGGATTTGGTGTAACGGAAACGTGCTTAGAGCAATTGACTTTTGTTCCTCTGATGGTGCTGTTTTACTTCAGATCAAGAATAAATCTAACACAGAGAACAGCTCATCGAGTGCAATCAGAACAGGCACTACCATCGAAAAATGGTATAGACTTGGCACCAGAACTGTCGCAGGTCAGAAGCTTCCTGCATATAAGTGGGATTCACTCAATAATATTATCAACGCTCATGTAACTACAGGTATTGCTACTGATTGCAATATGAATGAAGACTCCTACCAGGAATTTCTTCGTAATATCACGTCACAAAACACGGACATTATTTCTGACAAATAATTAAAAATTTAGGGCAACTGCAAAATCACTATGCAGTTGCCCTGTTTCATCTACTCCGCCGCTTTCTCAAGTTGTTTTTTCATAAAATTCATCCAGGAAATCTCGTCAGTATTTTTATATCTTGAATACGAAAATCCAGTATTTTTATAATGTATACCTTTCATATCATCGAGAATAGTTTTGGCAATTGCCTCCCCCAATTTAATAGGTACAGCATTTCCAATCTGTTTATACTGATCAAGTATAGCACCACATATCTGCCAATCCTGTGGAAACTCCTGGATACAAGCATATTCTTCTACACTTAATGGTCTATCTTCTGTCGGATGCGCTAAATCCGTTGCTGGCATAGTTGGATTTGTAACCAATGTTGGCGATGGCTTTGAGTAAGATAATCGTCTTAAAAATCCTGTTTTACCGCCTCCCAAGTAGAAGGATTTTCCCATTGCCTCCTTTTGCATATCTAAAGGAAGGTCTTTCCAATATTGTCCTTCTTTGAGCATTCTATAATATTTCAATCTCTTCTCTGGAAATTCAATATAATGCTTTTCTACATTTTCAGGCAAATTATCAAATGCGTCTTTTAATGTTCTCCACTTCTTTAATCCATCTGTTCCGTTTTCATTATGAGTAGGTTGTAAATAACTTACCTTCTCATCTCCTAGTTTTCCTATTATTACAACACGCTCTCTAATTTGAGGAGCTCCAAAATATGCGGCATTATAAAGATTAAAAGAAACTGTATATCCCATTTCCTTTAATCTATCAAGGATAATCATCATCGCACCACCCTTGATAGGCTCCTCTAAATCTCCATATTTAAACGGCGTAGATAAAAGTCCACGAACATTTTCTATTACTATATATGTTGGCTTGATTTCAGATACTATGCTCAAATATTTTAAGAACACATTTCCTCTCTCATCATCAAAAGCCTTTCTATTTCCTGCAGTACTAAAAGCTTGGCACGGCGGCCCACCAAAAATAATATCAACCTTTCTTCCTTCTGGAACCTTCGCCATCTTAAGTATTTCAGCTGCTGAAAATTTAGTAATATCTCCAATCAACCCAATGTTAGGATTGTTTTTTTCGATTGTCATCCTGCACGCCTTATTAAATTCGCATGCTAAAAGAGCGTCTATCCCACCATTTCTCATTCCTACATCCAGGCCCATAGCACCCGAAAAAAAACTTAATGCTACTATTGGTGGAACATTATCATCAAGTCTTTCATGATCATCTGGTTCTATAACAACATTATACTTTTCTATATACTGTTTCAAATCCTCTTCTGATGTCAGCCACTGGCTTCCAACTCTTTCTGCCTTTAAATATTCATTTTTTATCAGTGTTCTTACAGACTGTGCGGTAACTTTCAATCTTTTCGCAACCTCTGTTACTGTTAATAAATCTGTTGTATCTATCAATGGTATCCCATCTTTTCTATATCGCAAATATTTATAGACCCATTATAACATATAAATTATCATAAATCAACCGTGCCTAGTGCGTACATATCAATTCAGGAGGAATATTATCAAATGAATGTTTTATTGGTTCACCCACTGGATCTAAATTCTTTTCTAAATATTTCAGTAATTCCGTATTCTCTATATAATAATACATTTGTGGTACTACAAATCCGGGTAAGTCATTTCTCAGTTTTTCCAGAGGAATCGCATTGGTCATTTGAAACTCTGTGATTTCCATTGCCACGGTATGCTTACTTAAATAATTATCAATTCTTGATAACGTTGCCTCGTCATATGAATATTTTTTCTTCCATGACTCAATTTGAACTCTATTATCCAAACGCATTATTCCAACGATAGCTTTGACTGGTGTACTAATATACAGATATGCCTTAACCGACTCATCTGGAAAAACACGCCTGTGTTCATATATCTTTTCTCCAGATTTCACTCGTTCAAATACATCAGCTTTGAAACTTAATAACATAGTTCTCATACTTCTTAATCACATCCATTCTGTCAAATCAAACTACCAAATATACATCTTATCCACTCAACCTACGCCAATGTTCATCTTGTCAATTCAGCCTTATCTAAAAATCAGTCTCGACCAATTCTCTCAGGCACAAAAAGAGAGCTTGGAGCAAACCTGTCAAATTTACCCCAAACTCTCGAAATCCTTTATTTCAAGGCTATTTGCAGTTCTTACTTCTGTACTTTTTGTTTTATACCCCATTTTATATTAGCACTTCGTGTTTCATTTTCAGCCTGTGTGCAAGCTTCAACGGTTGATATCAATAATGAACTTCCCACTGTTAATGTATCCAGTTCATCTTGTTTGAAAATAATTCGCACTTGTGACTCTCTTAAAGTATTTATTGCATCAAGCACCTCGACAGTATCTCTTCCAAGTCTACTAATGCTTTTTACCACAACTATATCCGTAAGTCCCGCTTTACATTCTTCTATCATTTGATGAAAGGCAGGACGAAAAGAATCTTTTTTAGCAGATGCAATATCTATATGAATATCGACCAGTTTCCAGTTGTTATGCCCGGATATAAATTTTGTCAGCCCAGAAACTTGTGCCTTAAGACTCTCAAGCTGATCCATAGTGTTAGAACTCATACGAGCATAGATGACAACATGTTTCATCGGCTCATTTGTATTAGCCGGAATCACTCTCACTTTGCCAGGCATAACATTCTCTCCTTCCTGCGATAGGCTAATTATCATTTGATATATTTCAAAATGATTATTAGCCTATTTTTACTCTCTCTTTTTTCATAAATCACAAGTAAACACTTCTGTATAATCGACCCAATCTCAATATTCCTGTCTATCCAACCATAAAATTCCCTTGATTTTAAAAGGCTTTTATGACATTTTTGCGGTATTATTTCTAGCAACCAAAACTCTCGAAATCCCCTTATTTCAAGCCTTTTTCACACTTTTACTTGTGTACCTTAGTCAACAGAACTACGCACTCCACGTGGCTTGTCTGGATATGCAGAATGGCTTTGCCGTTTTCTTGTTTACGGAAACAAATCCACGATGTTTTTTACATTTACTTGTCAACGGGAACATATCCACCTATAGTTTTAATAATTTAGTCCAAACATCCGGTAGCTTATCTCTAACTAAATCTGCCATTCTTAAAAATTCCTTGCAATCTATTAAATCAAATGTGTCTACGATGTTTTTATTAATTACATTACTTGCATAGTCCTTTGCGGGTTTAGAGAAGTGGTCTGCTGTTGATACAAAAATACAGCCTCGCACGTTATCCTCAATTACAGTTGTTCCAATCAGCGCTCTGAGAGCTTCAACACCTTCTGTAGCATTTGCTTTTGTTCTTCTCTTAATTTGAATTAGTGATTGTTTACCACTATTATCAATAAGCAATCCATCTTTTCCACCATCCCTTGTTTTTCCGAAAGCTTTAACCTTGCAAGATGGGTAAAAATCAGAAAAAACCGACCGAACAAGTTCCTCCATTTTATGTGCATCAATATTGTAAATTACGCTTGGGTTTTTATTTATATATTTACGGAGGACCTCGAGTGGTATATCTATGTCAGAATCTTCATATGTTTTCAAAATTCCAGAGGAATACTCCAAATCCATTGCTCTTATCCCATCTACTATGGCATCGCTCTGATTTGAGTATTTATACTCCCACCAACCACAATTGGGGCATTGAACAACTAATTCGCTCTGGTCAAACCGCCCCCATAACCATTCAGGATAATCTGTTTTCGATTTATGGTGTATCACATTTTCAATTTTTTGTTTGCAGAAAGGACATACAGAGTCATGCTTAAATAATGGTAATCCGTTTTCTACATATACAGAGTTTACAATTCCTTTACTTGCTTTTTCCGTTATATATTCACTATAATCAACAATCACCTATTCCACCTACCTTTTCACAAACTCTTGATATGTGTTATTCTGGCTCTGGTAAATCGAAATCTTCATCCGTACATTTCCGTATAATATGCTTTGTCTTTTCTGCAGGCAGAGGCACATCTTCTGCGGAAAAATATTCTATATCTACCACTTGCACAACCGCCTCATGGTTGTCTTTGCCCGCAGGCACAAGCACAAAATCACCAATCTCGATGCTGTCATCGCCCGTCAGATAATAATAGGATTTTTGCCCTTCTTCAAAGACCACGCTGCAATAGATATAATCCGTTGTCCTGCGTTTTACTTTACCATACACAGATGGGTCAAGTATCTCTCCCCAACCATAAAAACGTATGAAATCAAATACCGCATCTGCAAACTCCTCAAAATTATCCGGCAGTCCATTTTTATCAAATGACCCTGCGATGACCTTTTGTGGGGTCTTTTTATAGTCAATCGTAATTTTATAATCCTTGGTTTCGTTTGGAGTATCTATCACATCGTCGGGATTCCCTTCAATGTGTGAAAACAAATCCTCTGCATTGAAATTTTCAAGCAGACTTTCAATTCCTCCTTCAATTTCATACTTACGAGAAACCTTACAGCCAGACCCTATATTTTGGATGTTTCAAGGGTTTCTGTTTCTCTGTCAATAATTAGATGCTCTGTGTAATCCCATGTAACAAATTCCCAAGTTGCTCCTTCCGGCACTTCCTTAGGTTTTATTTTTGTGACTCTGTGATAGTCCAATGCGATTCTGTTTATCACATCCGGTTTGCAATTTCCATCAAAGACATACAAATCATCCATACCAACAGTATTACGTACAAGGTCAGATAAATCGATGCCCTCATAGTCAAAATCAGCACAAAGCGAACCACGGAATTTATACACTGTTCCCTCGGTATTTGTTAGTTCCATCTCCCAATTGCCAATATCTGTAGCAAAAATTTCATCGTATTTATTGCCAAAATAAGTTGCAATTGCACAGAGTAATCTGTTAGTAGCAACTTTTTCAATCTTAAAATTCTTACTTCGTGCCTTTTCGTATCTTTCTCCATTGTGACCAAAGTTATATCCGGAAAACCAAACCCGACCTTCATCATTGATGGTAAGATGCTGTTCTACTTCTTCGTCCGGTTCAGGCATAGGTCCGTAGCAGATATTGTTAGACACAATACGCATTTTCTTTAATGTTCCTTGGAATATAAACGGATTATCCCCGGAAAGCAATGCCAAACGACTAAGTGCCAGAATAAACCACGCTCGGTTTTTGGGTGCCAATATTTCTGCTGCGTCATATGCCCAATGGTTGAAATATCTCCATTGAGAATAAATTGCAGACCCAAGCAGGGGGATGTCTGTGACATCATCAATGATTCTATTCAGAGCCTCATGGTTGTTTGCTGCCTGTCCATATCTCTCAGAAAAAGCGTGGCCACAGTCCATCTCAAAACCAAGAGCAGCACAATCATCAGCCATAAAGTGGTCAACCAAATCTATGTAATTAATGTTCTGAGCACGAAATTTATCGCACCATTTGACAGCAAAATCATGTATCTGTTTCATGTCTGGCACTGTGGTACACCTCCAATTCATATAATACTATTTTTATCCAAGTATCTGACGGATTTTTTCTGCCAACAATTCCTTACGTTTTTCATAAAACTCTTCAAAATGCTCAAGTTCTAACCCAACATCATCCGGGATGAACGCCTCCTTACGGAACTTTGCCTTCTGATCATCGTTCATATCGTTATAGTACTCAATCAATGGCATATTATTTTTACTTCCGTTGCTGCGGCCTTCAAGAAGTTGGAGATTGGGGAGACGGTTACGGTTTCCGCGCCATCTGCGCCACACATCCATAGTTACAGAAACAGGTTTGCTACCGTCAAATCTGTCATATGGATGCAAATGGTTCTGCTCATACTTGAAGTTCTTGTTGAGCCAATCCAAGCTTAGATAGTAAAGAGCCTCTCCGGCAACACGACTGCCTTTTTCAGAATTGAGAATATCCTCAATCTTGCCATCGGTTACACGAAGTTCATTCATCTGGTTCAGCATATCAACAGTAATCTCATAATCGTTTTCATTGATATTGCTCTTCATCTGCTGCAACTTACTTGTAGTGCCTGACTGGAAATAGGTAAACAGAATGGCTCTTACCAGGTAAGCACGAACGCCTTCTGTATTGTCTTTATAATCAGGATTATAATAAATGAAATATACAATAGGGAGTAGGACATTCCAACTGCTTGAGAAACGGCTGACTTCAATCATCATTTCCTTGAGGAGTGCTTCCAGGTTCTTAAGTGCCTTCTTGAACTCGCTCCAGTTATTCTTCAATTCTTCCGCTATCTGCTTGTTTATGTTTGACTTGATGACATCACCATAAAGCATCAGTGCGGCTCTGATGATAAAATCGGAACCGAATCCGGCATAAGAGTCTACAAGCAGTTTCCCGAACTCTGTCTTCGCACTTGGCCAATAAGCTTCCAAGATAGACATGGTAATTTCCGACTTACGAAGTGCCTTACCACCGCTATTGAAACGAACGAACATCTCAAGCGCATCATCCTGTTTCATATCCCGGATTTCAGTATAACGAATAAGCTTTTCGACAAAAATCTTCTCATAGAGTTTATTTAAGATGCCTCTCGCATAATCCTTGCTGTCTGCTGGAACATTTGCAATTGCATCTTCGATGGCTTTTTCCCTAGTGGTTACATCCTGGAACTTCGGTTCAAGAATCTTTCTGATTTCGAACTGAGTCGGACTCAATTTACCTACTTTCTCGCTGAACTTGATGTCATATTTCTTGTTGTTGTATTCTTCTTCATCTACGGTCAGCTTGTTTTTATTAAGTTCAATCAGAAGTTTTGTAACGATGCCACCGCCAGATTTCTTCCGTGCGTGTTTCTGACGGATGAACGCATCACCAAACAGGGACAAATAGAGAGAAGTGAGTCTCTGCTGCCCGTCAAGTACTGCTGTATCGGTCAGTTTTACATCAATGCTCGATAATTCATAATTTACGCTGTCAGCCTGCTTGCGGCTATCAAATGTAACAGAGGATAGGAAATTACAGAAATAAGTATCCCATGTTACATTGTCATCATCGACATGCCAGAATAGGAATGTAGCAATCGGATAATCCAAAAGAATGGAGTCCCACAGTTTTTCAATCTGTTCCATACTCCATACATACTGTCTTTGAAATGCTGGCATAACATATTTTCCGTCTTTGATATGCTCAAGAGCCTCATAAATCGTAATGCTGTTATCAATTAAAACGCTCATCGTTATGTCTCCTCTACATAAAAACTGTTCTTATATTTCATAAGGGTTTCTTCTACTTCATCCCAGATCCAAACCCGGTCACCGTCATCCTCAAAAACCTTACCATGAGATTTAGGACCGTCCAGTTTCATCTGTGAATAGTTATTTTTGAAAGTAGGAACATACAAATCTGGGCGTTCTTTATCACTGCACAAACGCTCCATCATCAGCAGGGTTGCTTCTCCTGCGATATGTTCTGCCATAAAGTAGGCTTTGATTATCTTATGATTATATTGGCTTGGCTTTAACGCCCACATTGGTATACGTTGAAGTGCCTTACCGTAAAAATCTTTTTCATTAGAATCGATTGTTCTTGTTGCCCTCGGCATATATTCCTTCGATACATTTCCGAAAGCTTGGGCAATATACCAACGAAGGCACGAATCTGCAGCCTCGTCAGATGTTTCACCGGAAAGATTAAGCGCCATGTTAAATTTATCAAACACATCTGCGTCTACATTAAAAGATATACTTTTTCTCATCGAATAACCTCCGTCCATTTACACTTTAATATTATATATTATAATACCAATTAGTAAATTTGTCAATACTCACGGACAAATTTACACAACTCCCTTAGGCAGAAAACACCCTGCATTACTGCAAGGTGTCCGTATCGTAGTTCTTGTTCAATTATCTCTTGAGTTCAATACTACATTTTTAAATTAAAAAGCCACAGTTGAATTGTCAATTGTGGCATTCTTTTTGTCTACTCAACTCTAAATCAACACTTCCATCTATCCAACTATAAAAATTAGCCTCTTTGTTACCTCAAAAACGTAGAAAATCCGAGGACTTGTATTTGCGTCCAAATCCTCGGAAAAGCCTTATATTTCAAGCTATTTCACACTTTTACTTCTGTACTTTAGTCAACAGAACCACGCACTCAACATGGCTCGATTCTCCAACGAGTAACGCATTTCGTACCCAATGTACAAGAGAATAGTGGAACACCTATTTTCGCCTTAAAATGGGTATGTCGAACCGATACAAGTGTTGAGTTACTCCATTCATCAAACAGGGCAATATCTCAAAACATTTTTATCAGTTGTCATTATAACCATTCTTAATCGTATCAAAGCAATGTTTCCAATATTGCTCTCTTTCAATAATTTTCACAGGGTCATATGACAAACCAAAATATTCTAACAATGTATATGTAAAATACTTCTCAAAATACTCTGCACCCTTCTGTTCATAGAGTGCGATAAGTTTTTTATTTCCGCCATGCTTGGAATCTAGATAATTACCCCATCTTTGGGCAACTCCTTCTTCGCCTGTTGCAGAACCAATGTATAACTTTCCTGTGTGAGTATCAGTTAAACAATAAACTCCTGTTATCTTTTTTAAGGCTTCATAATAAGTTGGGAGAATCCGACCATTGAAAATGTCAGATAATCTATGATATGGCAGATGCACACGGTCATATCCTTCAAACTTTTCACCACTATAAACACATGGAAGAACCTCTCGAACAATTGCTTGATCAAGATATTTGCTCAAATTAAATACATATCTTGAGAAGGTATTACCTTTCTTGCATTTGATGATGAGCCTTCCGAATAATGGAACAAATCTATCAAGCACTTGAACATCAGCCCAATCATCGGATGGAGTATTTATTATTTGTGCAGCCGAAATAAGCAACCATTCATCTTCCGGCATTTTTGCGAAACTAAAAACCCATTGCCCAGGATAAAAGTTTCTCTGCTTTCCATACCAACCCCAATATGAACAGTCCTTGCAAGTACCGTTTGTTTTATCTTCTTCAGAATGTTTTAACCATCTATCAAGAAATGGTTGTCCTCCTCTTCCGGCTTGCATATTAAATTCTATTTTACTATTGTTAATCTCTTCTTGTGACAAATGAAGAAAGTCGTTTAATAATAAGTCCATGGTAATTACCTCCTGTTTATTACTCGTTTTTATCTGCTCACCATTAGGTAGAATGATTGACTGTTAAAATGTAACTTCAATCACATCAGCAATCTGTTTTAACTCTTCAAGAGAAACTGTATCACATAATTTAAGTATAAACCATTTGTTCGGTGAATTCAATCTCATTAAAAAATGTTACTGCTTTTTATGTATAAAAAACACCCTGTAAATTGTACAGGATGATAAGAAATATATTAACTATCAAATAAGTGATGTTTTATGTTTTTAAAATTTAGAATAGGGGAGAAGTAGTCTTTTAGTAGTCTGCATTATTTAAGCTTATGAACTGCGGTGTAGAAATGATATTTACTTACTCAGATAAGACTCATTCAAAGCAAATCACACCCAGCAAAAACTGCTGTTATATATAGGTATAGGGAATTGCTTTCTGTTACAACCCTTTTAACGATAACTCTGAAACAATAATGTCTGTACTAACCCTATTAACGATAAGGCATAAAAGCTGATTTTAAAACCGTTGAAAAGTAGTCTTTTGGTAGTCTTGTACTTTTCAACTGACCGTGATTTGCCGAGATTTACAAAGGAATATTGCGGTTTGTAAAGCGTTCGTGAGTCATCCCATGGCATACAAACATTATCTTTATCATAACAAATTTCCTCCAGATTTGCCGTAAAAGCTGTGATTTGCAGGGGTGAATTGAGTATAACAGGAATGAGTATCATTTTTAAAGCTTCCTCAAAATACGCAAATCAAGACAAAATACGACATATTAAATTTTTCAAAAGTAGTAAAACAGTAGTCAGCTAAGGGGGTGCAGACTACTTTCCAAATCAACCGTATAACGATAACTTTTGAGTAAGGGGGTGCAAAAGCAATTTTCACTTGTTATAATTCAATGAGAGAATTATAATTCACCAATTCAAGCTATCGTTAATGGGGTTGAAAGATGATTTTATTATAGCATAAAATCCATTTAGTCACAACTGAACGAATTCAGCTTTGATGGACTTGTGCAACACCTAAAACGTATTATTTACTTTTGAATTTCCTTAATCAAATATGTTTTTCCTTGAAATAATACTTCATCACCAATATAACATCCTATAAGACTTTTTGCCAATGGTGGAATTTTTGTAGAGTTTGGGAGATAGTTTACGAGTATTGATTTTATTTCATCAGTTTCTTTCACATACACATTCACTATTTGACCAATAACTACATATTCATTTTGAGTACTTTTTTCAATGTTCTCTTCTGGTATTTCATTACCATCAATATCCATATCTTCGTATTCTTCGGATTCAGCCTCAATTTCCACACTTTGCTGATCACCTTGTATAATGCCATAAATATTATCAATGAGCATGTCTGCAATTTCATCTTCATCGAGACAGTCCAAAACAACTCCACCACCCACTGCATTTAAAAACTGCAATGATGGTCTTATATGTTCCTTGAGTGATAGTTGTATGTTTTCATCTTTGAAGTTCTTGAATGCCTTAACGATACCGTTCAAAATAATTGGATTTGCAGAGAAATTATTACTATAAAAAATGTCTGAGATTTTACTACTAATATCATTACTCCCGATAATATCAAGCTTTTCAAATGGGTTTACATTACTCGGATCATACGTATTTCTGCCAACCCACCAGCACTTCGCTATAGAATTTCTAAACAATCCGGCTCTTGTACCACCCGAAAAGAAAAATCTCGATTTAATATTTGAAACCGCCTCTTTCTGATTTTTTGGAGATTTTGTATCATAGTCCCATCTTTTTCTCAGATAACTATAATAGACAGAATGACACATTCCTGCCCATAACCTTTCATCACAAGCCTGGGATTCTGTTAAAAATGACAAATGCTCATAAATAGTTTTACAGTTAGCAAATTCAACTTCACCTTTGGACATATCAGAATCTATAGGTGCTAACTGGAAATCCTGTATCTCTTTGAACTCAACAAAGGGATCCCCTCCGCAGACCTTCCATAGCCATCTATTGTCTTTTTCTGTGAAATACATATTATAAACCATATCAAGATTGGATTTGAGGATATCCAATGCTTCTTTTTTCATAAAATATAATTTCATTTAGATATCCTCCTCTTCTTCACCATTCTCAAACAAATCTGCAAATTTTCTTAATGCAGCATTTAACGGTAGTTCCATTGCTTCTTGAGCTAACTGAACAGATGTCTTATCCGAATTCAACAGTTCGTCTTCCAAGTCGACCCCACGTTTCTCATAAGCTTTAGACAAAGAAACATACCAATTTCTTCCCGAGTAATTATCAATACCATTCTCTTGTTTTAATTCTTCGAAAACATATACCAGTGCCGGGAAAATCATCATAGAATTCAATATCGGCTGAAGTTTTTCTTTATCGCAGAAGCGAGAATAAATCTCATATTCCTGCAATCCCACCCCGATACCAATTTGTGCTGTTGAAAGATCTACCTCCATCGGTTTTGGCTCAGATGTTAATCGCTTATACACCTTAAATATGGAACTTGCGCTGTTAAATTCCTCATAATTTTTTACAATATCAATTGCGGGTATATTTTTGTATGCCAGAATACTTCCCTTTGACAATTCAAATGACACTCCTCGGTAATCATCGTCCCAGTTAGAATTTACAAAGTGAGAAACCTCTTTTTTTGTCACTATTAAAACAATAATTTCAATTCTTCCATTAATTCTTCCAACTGGGATTTCCTTACTGACATGGTTTGATATATCATGAATTGCAGTTCTGAAAGATGTGTTAGCGCACTCAATATGAATCACATATTCAGCATCACCTGTCAAAATCATTCTTTGGAGATCCTTGTTATCCATCTCAATATCGAAATCAAACTGGAGATTATTCACACCATTCATCTTATACTGCACTTCAGCATCAAAGACGGAATCAACATAATCATCTCTTTCTTCGCTTAAAACTGGATATGTATATAATCTTTTAGTTATGTTCATATACATTTACCTCCATTGCATAATCTCGGTTATCAAGTAAAGCAATTTCAAACTGGACTTTTTCATTCCCTTTCATACTAGAAAAGCTAACACCTTCAGAACTCTTCTTTACACCCATACACCCCATCAATCCTGATGCGGAATAGATTGCAAGCCTATTTGATTTCCCATTCTCTCCAACCGTAACAATCTCAACGTGTCCTGCACAAATATCTCGTGGCAAGATAAAGGAAACTCTGTATGTGTTTCTTGATGTTTTTATTACCCTAACATTCTTAAGTTCTTGGTTTATATCTCCGCCATATCTTTTATGCACAGTGTCATGTCCACCTGTTGTCGCTTTACCCTTATGTGTATCTTTTTTACTTCTATGTCTTGTACCGCCCAAATTACGTGTTGTTGGATCGTTACCATCAGCACCCACGATACCTTCTGTATCAGTGTTTTTCGATTTGCCATTTCCTTCACTCCCATAAAACAATCCCTTTGGTTTGTTTTTGGACGCTCTGGGTTGAATTGTAATAGACCCAATTGTATCTTGAAGACTTTCCTTATCATCATCTCTACTTTGAGTAGCCTTATCTGATTCTCTTTGAAGAACTCCTGCCAATCCTTCAACCTCAATTTCATCATCACTAGAATGCTCGCCTAAAGTCTGAATACAATCTCTTATCCAATCTCTTAATTCATTATTATATTCTTTAGCCAATGATACATTCGTTGAGTGTCTACTTGGTAACCACTTGTCGTGAGCCGGGGTTTCCATTTCTCTAAAAAACTCATTGAGCTCTTTTCCTTCCATCTCAAGTATGCCAGAAAACGAAATAATTCTTGACATATTTCCAAGTGCAAACAGCTTCATCCCTGAAGATCTAGTAATCAAAATTTTTTTATTTAATTTTTCTGATGAATCAACTAATATACTAAGTTTTAATGTCCCTAATCCATGGAAATCTCTTGTAAACACTTTTGTTTCTGGACGAGTCAGTACCTGATAGTACCAATATGCATTTTTAATCTTTGCATTATATGCATTAAGATATCTTGACAATGTTGAACTATCAATTTTTCTATTAGCAACTGTTACGCTCAACAAATTTTTATGAATCGCCATTAAAAAATTTTCAAGCACTTCATTAATAACGTTCCGATCCCAGTCTGCACCAGCATTAAATCCATACACAAAAACATCCGTTCCAATTTCAGTTCTTTTGCAAAGCTGTTCCAATTCGTTGATAGAATTAACTGGCAAATTTCCTTGTGGGTTTCCATAATAGCCTATTCCGGTGGTCATTGTGTTCATACTATCATTTAAATCTTCCGGAAAAGATATAAAACGAGACATTCCCTGTGCAGCAGTTTCTTGTGCTTCATTCAAAGTTCTATAAAAAACCAATCTATAGTTTGAATTAGTAAAAGGGGCATTCTTACCTATTCCAAATGCTCCGGCTTTATCCCCTGTTTTGGTTGCGCCACCATCAAGTTTAGTTAATGCATTCCAACCCTCGTCACTATCTTCATACGGATGACTCAGTCCGGTTGTATTAAAGTCACTGACACGCAGTACAATTGTAGTTTGTTGTTTGATTGAGTTCAGTGCCTTAGCTAATACCTTAATTGTCTTCTCACTATTCTTTTTTGACCAGTAATCGTATGCTTTTTTTATTTTAGATGCATATTGCTCATAACCAGGTATGTCTGATGAAGATATTCTGTACTGTTCAAATTCAACTCTTACAGTCGCATTTTTACCTTCAACTGCTGCATCCAATGAATTTTGACAAATCTCTCGTGCTAACGATTGTATTTCTGTTCCAGTAAAAGTCTCAATCCCCGCATCCGATACACCACGTACTTGTCCAAATCCATTGTGCGGAAAATTCCACTCATTAGTCATTTGCATCACCTCAATGAAAATTTACTGTCTTTATTACTGTTATCTTGATACTTGTTTTTGCAAGCTTTTAATTCTGATTCTAGTGCAGAGAAAATTTTTTTCACATCTTCATCTGTATATTCATAAGTTGCAGTATTTGAGCAATTACTCAATAGCCTGACCATGTCAATGATTTTATTTGTTCTAGCCTCAGCAACTCTTATAAATTTATCATGTTTGGATTCAGTCATATTTTTCTCCTTTTCGTTTTGCTTTTATTATATTTTAATTATTTCTACATTATTTGTCAATTACTTTTAGCTATTTTGAAATTATTTTTATAATAAATAAAATCGCAAATTGCAATAGCAAGTTGAAACAATAAAAATATCCTATCCACTGAAGCAGAAATTTTGGAGTTATCGCAATATAAAGTCAACAACGATTCGTATGACAGCACCCAAAGCGGCAATGATGATTTAAGTAAATGTAAAAACCTCAACACAGCTGCAACAGTTAGCCTTTCTGCAAAAGATGTGTCGATAAATGATGAGCCAACCTCAGGAATTATGGAATCATCACTTGAATATCTTATCTCAGAAAAGCCTATGACAATGGAAGAACTGAAAAATGCAACCGGTTGGAAAAAGTACGAAGACAATTTCAAATTACCGGATTCAAAAATTTCTATCGTTTATGCAAGAGTAAAGGATATTGCTCAAAATATTACTTATTAATATTTTAGGTTGTATCGGCTTTACTTGCAAAAACGCAGATGGTGAGAATAGATTTTTAATTAAGGAGCAGTGTATGCGTTATCCCCGCAGCATAACATCTGCTCTGAATGTTCCGCTATTATAAGTGAATTTGCAATAACCTCCGTTTTTTTCGGCAATGCGTCGAACAGATTGCGTACCTATTCCATAGCCGTTTCTTTTTGACGAACTGAAAATACCGCCTTTTTCGTTGATTTCGCCGTTATAATCGTTTTCGACCGACAGAATTATTATGTTGTCAGAGTGCAGGTAAGCTGTTATGCTTATCTGCTTTTTTGTTTTACTCGATTTCAGGCTTGCCTCAAGAGCATTTTCAAGAAGATTGGCGATTACGAGGCATATGTCTGTTTCAATAACAGGAAGATTTTCGGGAAGATCTAACCTATGATTTAGAGTAATATCATTATTTTTGCATCTTGCGTAGTAGTGACCTACAATTCCATTGACCGCACCGTTTTTACATAGCTGCAGTTCAGTGTCCGGAATACTTTGTGATGCCGAAGAAAGATAATCTTCAAGTTTTTTCCAGTCCTTTTGCTCTGCAAGAGCATTAAGAACGGCAAAATGATGTCGCATATCATGCCGAGCTTGTCTTGTTTCTTCAATAGCTCCTTTTATTGTGTCATACTGAGCCTGCTGCATATTTAAAAATTGATTTTCCTGTATAAGCTTGTTGTTGTGGTTAAGACTTTTTGCTATAAAATACAGCAGTGCATAAAATATCAGAAGAAGAATGAAAAGTGCGGTGCTTACAACAATATAAATCTGTATGCTTTTATCTTCAAGCGTATTGGCTGTATTCCAAGGTACTATAAACAGGTTAATCAGAGTAAATGTTATCGGCAAAATCCAGAACACATACCAGGTCTGAGCAAGGTTTTCATCATCAAGCAGTCGGCTTACGCCATGCGTAGCCGGATACCATACAATCAAAACAAAAAGCCAGCATAATATAATATACAGAACTGCCGTATTCATTTCAAACCAAGGCGAAGTATTTTGTGGGTATGTCGTTAGGTCTATAATTCTTGTTATGCAGGCAAGACTGCAAAAAACTCCGAATACCGCAAGCGAAATGCTTGCCGATTTCCATACCGATATATTAGCAGTACAGCAGTATATTGCAGTAAGTATAATTGTAATCGGTATTACAGGGAAAATTAAATTAAGTTTGAAATAACAGCAAATTAATCCGCACAATATACATAAGCCTACAAGTGATGGAATCAGTATACCAAACAATTTTATTTTTGAGGTTTTAAGATGATTTTTTATTGGAAGATACGCAAGAATTGTGGCTGGAATAATTGCTGAAAGTACAATTATGGGTCGCAAAATATCATTCAAAGTGAGTCCCTCCTGTTAAAAAGATATTCACCGAATACATTTTTAGCAGATTTTATAAGACTGCGGCTGATAGTAATTCTCGTATTGTTGTCAAGAATAAACTCGTTTCCGTTTATATCTTTGATATGCTCCAGATTTACTAAAATGCCTCGGCTGCACACAAAGAAATTTTCATTGTTTTCAAACAGCTTTGTGAAGTCTGAAAATGTACTTCGTACGATTTTTTCTGAATTATCTGTACAAAAAATATGTATGCAGTGCTTAAAGTGTTCTGCATATAAAATGTCGCACAGCCTTATACGCAAATTGTCGCTGTGAGATGAAAGTTGAATATATTTTTCTTTTTGAGGCATTTTTTCCGATATTTCATCAAGCAGCATTTCAAGCTCCTCGTTACTGTACGGCTTTACAAGATAGTGTAATGCACGAACGCTGAAACCATCAAGTGCATGGTCTGTTGATGTTGTGGTGAAAACCAAAAGACATTTACGGTCAAATGCCCTTAGCTTTTGTGCTGTTTCTATTCCGTTTTCGTCATTCATATATATATCTAAAAAGACAAGGTCAAATCTGTTTTGCAATGCCTCATTTAAAAAGTCACTGCCGCTATCGTAGAGGTGTATTTCAACATCGTAAGAAATCAAGAATTTGTTTTTTAAAAGTCTTTCATAAAGTTCGTTCCGCTCGCTTTCGCAGTCATCTACTATTGCAATTCTCATACTGCTCCTCCTGTATGGTTACTGTTTCTATTGTAACACAAAATTGTATAAATGTTGAGATAAATTTACTGTTTGTGCCTCGTTTTTGCATTTTGTGACAAATGTATAGACTAAAAACAATTTTTTATTATAATTATCTTGATATTATCTAACAAAGTGTGTAGGATAAAACAATATCTAAGTATTAAGGAGGAAAATTATGCCTAATAAAAAGAAAACAGGCGTCTGCATTGCGTTGGCGGCAATGCTGGCGGCAACATCCGTACTTTGCGGATGTCAGCAGAGCAATGAAGACACTGCGGCAAAATTTGACAGTGATGTGAAAGACGCATCAAGCTATACAGCCGAACAAAATGCGTCGGTATACAAAGTGCTGGACTTTTCAGATGAACGGGAAAAGGAATTTGCACAGAAAGGTTTTATAACAGCGCCGGAAACTCTTGAAATAAAAGCGGAAAACGGAACTGTTGCCTGGAGTCAGTCGGCATATGATTTTATCAGAAACTCGTCAACTCCTGACAGTGCAAACCCAAGTCTTTGGAGAAACACCGAGCTTAATTCCCTTTACGGACTGTTTGAGGTAGTAGACGGCGTATATCAGGTTAGAGGATATGATGTTGCCAATGTTACCTTTGTAAAAAGTGATAACGGATGGATTGTTTTTGACTGTACCACAAGTTCTGAAACAGCAAAGGCAGCACTTGAGCTTCTTGAATCAAAGTTTGGAAAGGCTCATATTGCAGCTGTTGTTGTAAGCCATGCACATATTGACCATTACGGTGGTATCGGAGGACTTATTGACGAAAAAGATGTTGCCGACCCATCGCTTCCGCTTGACGAACAGATTAAATCGGGTAAAACTCTTATTATCGTTCCCGAAGGATATGAAAAGGCTGTTATGGAAGAAAATGTTTTTGCAGGAAATGCTATGAAACGCAGGACTAACTTCCAGTATGGCTCGTTGCTTGAAAAAGGCGAGAAAGGCAGCTTATCGGTCGGTATCGGTCTTACTCCTTCAAATGGTACAACTACCTACATATCACCGTCATACGAGGTTAAGGAGGCTACTGAGAACATTACGGTTGACGGCGTGGAAATGGTATTCCAGCTCACTCCCGACACAGAGTCACCTGCCGAGATGAACACATATCTTCCAAAATACAAGGCTTTGTGGATGGCAGAAAACTGTACCGGAACAATGCACAATCTCTACACACTCAGAGGTGCGGAGGTTCGTGACGGCAATGCGTGGGCACAGTATATTATGGAGGCAAAGGAACTTTTCGGCGACAAAACCGAGGTGGTATTTCAGGCTCACAACTGGCCGCATTGGGGTAATGAAGTAATCAATGAATATATGGCAAATACAGCGTCTGTATACAAGTACATTTTCTCACAGACACTTATGTATATCAATCAGGGATACACCTCAACGGAAATTGCCAATATGATTGAGCTGCCGGATGAGCTTAACAAGGTTTGGTATACTCGTCAGTATTACGGAACTCTTAAGCATAATGTAAAGGCTGTTTATCAGAAGTATATGGGCTGGTATGACGAAAATCCGATACATCTCGATGAACTTGAGCCGACAGAGTATTCAAAGAAACTTGTTGAGTATCTTGGCGATACCGACAAGGTGCTTGAAATGGCAAAAAAGGATTTTGACAAGGGTGAATATCAGTGGGTTGCACAGATTACAAACACACTTGTATATGCAGACCCTGAAAACCAAGACGCCCGTTATCTGTGTGCAGACGCACTTGAACAGCTTGGCTATCAGGCAGAAAGCGGAGCGTGGAGAAATGCTTATCTTACAGGTGCTTACGAGCTGCGTAACGGAACAAAGAATTATCCGGATACGACAGCAGGCGGAACAGGTGCAACTGCTCTCGGTATGAGTACCGAAACAATGATTGATTACCTTGGAATTTGTCTTGACGAAAAGAAACTCGAAGATCAGAATCTTGTAATTAATCTTGAAGTAACCGACAAAAATGCAAAGTATCTTCTCCGCATTAACCATGGTGTGCTTATCTATTCTCAGGAAAATTGGGTTGATAATGCCGACGCAACAATCAGAACTAAGAGTGCAGGAATCCTTGGTATTGCGCAGAATAATCAGCAGCTTATGGACGCTTGTATTGAAAAGGTTGAGGGCAATAGTGATGTAATAAAAACTCTTACTGACAGCGTTGCAAAGTTCCCAACTTATTTCAATATTATTGAACCTTAATTAGCTGAATTTGAGGGTTGATTATGAAAGTATTAAATTTTATTTTTGGTTTGTTGTCTGTAATCGGAGCATTTTACTGTATTTTTTATCCGGGACTTACTTTTCTCAACAGTGGTTGGATAGTAACAATTTTACTCGGAATGTGGGGTATATGTTCTGTTATTGATTACTTCTTAAAACGCAAAAAGTCAAAAAGCGAGCAGAGTGAAGCTGTTATGGGTACGCTCGGTCTTATTGTCGGAATTGCAGCGGCAGTAGTTTCTGTACTTGCAATGTTTATACCGTCAATCAGGCTTGTATTTGATATAACCATTCTCTGTATTTTCTCCGGCTGGCTTATTATTGACGGAATCTCATCCGTTGCAATGTCGTTCAAGGTTAAAAATTCAGGCTCGAGTGCGTGGATTATATCATTGATTTGCGGTATTCTTGTAATAATAGGCGGTATCTATGGGTTGTTCCACCTTGTATTTGCCGCTCAGACAATCGGTTTTATGATTGGTGTACTTCTCGCAGTTTACGGTGTCAAACTCATCATTTCAGTGTTTGAAAAACCGTCTGTATAACAATTATCATCACAAACCCTCAAGGCAGAAATTGCTTTGAGGGTTTTTTATATTATAAGCTATTTGATAAAACATTTTTCAGTTGCTTTATAATTTATGTATAAAAGCTTATCACATTAGTAAAATTTCATAATAATATTACGCTGGAACTAAGAATTATATTGAAATATTATGTTGACTATGTTAAAATATTATAAAGATATATTAAACATCGGAGCAAATGTATGAAAGAGAATAATCGTGTTTTGTTTGTGGGTAACGGGATTGCTATGCAAATGGGAATTGCCGAAAAATGGGATACAATAATTAAAGATATTGCCAAAGATTATGATGTTAAATTATTTCCCGATACTAACAATTATTTACCAAATAATATGCAGATAGTAATTGCGACAAATGATAATGTTGATAAGGCTATGGCAGAATTTTGTGAAAAGCTAAAGGCGATTTCTCTTACCGATGAACAAAAAATATTTGGCAAAAAAATTCTTTCACTTGTAGTATTAAAATTACTGCATATAAAAAAATAGTAGAGGTGTTTTTATGTTAAAGTGTTTTAAACCTATTTGCTATGAGATACATTGCTCAGATAACGATATAATTAACAGCATTATGGAAAGCTCCTGCTTTTATGGTGAGTTTTTAAATAATTCGTTTAAAATGCAGTTATTATCTCAAAATAGTATTTTCATACAAAACGGCATTAATCCTATATTTTACGGTAATGTAAATAAAAATGGAGATAGCGTAACCTTGAATATAAAATTAAAATTGAATTTAGAATGTTGGCTTTTTATCTTTATAATAGCTTTTATTCTTTTTGGCGTTATAATATTTAATATTATCAATGCTTTTCTAAAAAATCTAAATTATATATCAATAATATATCCATTAATTATTTGCATTGTTTTTTTAGCGTTTATTTGTATTATTGTAAATATGAAATATTCTGATATGAAATTTGAGATTGAAAAAATTTTAGATAAAGATTTTAAAGGAAAATTCAAAAGAATAATATAGTTTTATTAATACTTTTTAATATTAGTTTTATAAAGAATATGTAATAGTAATATTGAATTTATTTTTTGCTTAGGAGGTTAATATGAATAAATTAATGAAAATACATATAGGCTTGATTATAGGCGTAGTAATGACATTTGTTTCTTTGCTTATATTAATAATCAATTTTAATATAAAAGTAAATATATTTGTTCCGTTTGCTTTGTTTTTGACATATGAATATTTGATAATAAATTTTTTAAAGGATAATTTTTTGACCGATGATTTCAAAAGCAAGACTATAAAGGATTTAAGTGAGTATAATTTCAGAAGAGTTAATATTTATAGAAAAATAATATACTTTATTCAAGCTGTATGTATAATATTAGCTCCCATTATGTGGATACTGGTGATTTATAATGTTTAAATAATTTGTAAAAAGATAAATAGGCAACATATTACTTTTGTAGTATTGCTTTTTGGAGTTACTTTTATATTTTTAGTTTTTGTTTTATCAAAATAGGTATCTTTAGTATATCACTGAATTAATATGCTATTATGTGGTCGACCGGATTATATATGTCCTAGTCCTATTTACTATTAATCATATAATAAAGGTGGAGAGTAAAAATGCGAAAATTATGGAAAATACATATTGGTTTGATTATTAGTTTTATTATTTCATTTTTTTCTAATCTGTGTTTAGTAATTTTTTCTAACGAAAAAATCAATGCTTATTACCCGATTGCATTACTTTTAACATATATGTATTTAATAATTAATTTTTTAAAAGATGATTTTCTAAGTAAAGAATTTCATATTATTAAGGAGTATAATGCTATGATTTATGATAAGAGTATAACAATTAATACAAATCTTTCTTTAGATAATTCCAAAGAAAAATTGAAACAACTGACTTTTCCTTATAGCAAAGCAAGTAAGTACAAATGCGACTTTATTGGCAGAATATCAGATGATAGTTTTGATATTACACTTAATCTATCTGGTCCAAGAGAACCGATAAGAACAAAAGTTGTGGGCTGTTTTAAAAGTAATAATGAAGGAACTATCGTTTATGCAAAACTAAAACCATCACCAGTAACATTGTTTTTTCAGATAATATATAGTTGCTTGTGTATATTGTTTTTTATTATTTTTTTATTGTATAATCCTTCAACCATATTACTTCCTATATTAATGTTTTGTTTTGGTAATTTGGTGATGTTAATTTTTATTAGATCTAATTTTAATACAACAGAAAATATATTACAAAAAGCTTATTGCAATAAATGTGAAATTAGAGCATAGAAAAATTAATTGTTTTCGCTAAAACAAAAAATTGTCTTAAAGATTTAAGAATATTTCCTTTAAATTAATGTGAAGTGTTTTTTGAAAGGATACATAATATTTTTAACTGGGGCGACAAGCTTACACGCTACAACGGAGAAACAATAACCTATGATGAAATAGGCAATCCGCTTTCATATCGTGACGGTATGGAAATGACTTGGCTCAACGGCAGAAAGCTTACAACCCTACAAAGCGGCAATGACAGTATCAGCTATAAGTATGACAGCAACGGCGTAATAACAAGTAAAACCGTAAATGGAGTTGAATACACATATGAATACCTCAACGGTCACCTTATGCACGAAACAAGGGGAGAAAAAGTATTTGACTATTGTTACGATGCAAACGGTTAGCTGTATGCAGTAAGCTACAAGGCAAATTCTTCAACCGACGCAGTAACATATTACTATTTTTAGTGTTAATGCTTTATTAATTACATCGATTTTATACGGTTACGATTCATCATACTCAACTCAAACTGTTCCTGCAACATAAAAATATCAGAAAGGTATATTATATGTATAGTATAATTAGAATAATAATCACTATAATAGTTTTCATTTTCATAGCAAGGATTTGCAAGCCCAAAAAGAAAAGAATGTATTTCCTAATCATTGTTTCAGCATTATGCTTTTGCACAGTATTGGAATTCTTGCCGATTGAAAACCTATTTATAAATTTTCAATCTCCTCAACAGGTTATTAACTATTTATATCCATCAAGCAAAAGAATAGCTGATGTTGTTTATGATGAAAAATCTTGTATGGTTATTTTAGAAAAAAGCAAGAACAATTATACCAACACATATTTTGGGACAGACAATAATTCATATAAAATTACTACTGTATTTGATTATTCAACAGAAAGCCAATATGATGATAGATATGTTAACTTAAGCATAACTCATATTAATAACTCCTCTGACTATTATTTATGTGGCACATATTATTTCGGTGAAGATATTCAAACTATAAAAGATACTTCGGACTCAGATATTAAATTTATTCCTATTGGAGTTATTAATTCTAAGCAGTCTTCTAAGGTATATAAATCATATTTAATTTATGGTACTATAAATAGTTACACAAAGAATTATTCTTTAGAAATAAATAATCAGACTATAGTTTTTAATTAATATTAATAAATGATTTTTAAAAACTCGACTTTTTTAATGCAGTAACATATTACTACGCTCACAACTGGAGAGGCGATATTACTTCAATCTATGACGGCGACGGTAATATGGTAGCAAAGTATGAATACAATGCCTGGGGCAATGTACTTACAGTAACAGATGCCAATAATAAATCTATTACCGATAAAAACCATATAGCAAACTTAAACTATATCTTACTGGAATTCAAATCTTGATGACCCAAGGAATCAAAAAATGATAAGTATAGGCAGTAGTTTATGGAATAAAAATAATCCCCAAAAAAGTATTAGTAAAAGAATAGGAGGAATAAGATGTTAGAACTAAAAAAATACAAAAAATCTATATTTATTCTTTTATCTGTATTCATACTCATAGGTTTTGCTTTTCAGCTTTCAGCTTGCAGTGCATTCACCTCAGAAGAAAAAATTCTGACATCTACATCGCCGGACAATACATACACTCTAGAGGCATACAGGGTTAATGGAGGTGCTACAACAGATTATTCAATTAAGGTGTATAGAATAGATAATGATAGCTCCAAATCTTTAATCTATAATAAATATCACGATTATAATGCTGAAATAAAATGGATAAGCAACTACACTGTTTCTATCAATGATGTAACCATTGACTTATCTAAAAACGAGACATACGATTGGAGAAATAAATAACCTCTATACTATATAATCTATTCCGCTATCGCAGTTATTACTGCGACTCTGAATCAGGCTTTTATTACCTTATGAGCCGTTACTACGACCCTGTTACTCACAGATTTTTAAATGCAGACGGATATCTTCAAGCAGGTGAAGATATTTTAGATGTAAATATGTTTGCCTATTGTGGAAATAATCCAGGATGCAGAATTGATAGTAAAGGAAACTCTTGGTGGGGAATAGCTGCTTCTGTGTCAAGTGTTATAGTAGCTTCAGTTGCTGTTGGAACAATAGCAACTGGCATAGGCGTTTATGCAACAAGTAAAGCTATATCAAATTCAAAAATTACTTATAGTTCTACTACAATAACATCGGATACTCGCAATACTCGAAATGAAACAACTACAATTTACCGTTATGGTGGAAATAATTCTGGAAATTTTGTTTCTTCTTCTCGTGATGTAGAAACAAACACTGGTTTATCATTTTCAACTGTTCCAAGACCTGGTGCAGCAATGACTACCATAGAAGAATTGAACGCAACAGGTGTTGTGTATGCATATCAAGATAGTCTTACACATATTACTGTGAAACCAATTGGTGGTATTATAGCGGAATGGAGAAATCAAGGTACAAGTTCAGTTTGGACTAAGACTATGAAATCTTTAGTCGTGAAATGGGATGGAAGTGAATAATTTGAGTGATATAGATACAATTATGAATATGCTCGACTGGAATAATAGTTCAGACGAACAAAATAGAGGAATTAAATTAGCAGAGAATATAGAATCAATAAATGTTTTTTTACAACCTCGTGATAAAAAGCATAACAAAAATGTTTGGGATAATTGTGCAATTATTTTATCAAAAAGATCAGACGAAGAATTGAAACCATACTTAATTCCGCTATTAGAGTGGTTGCAAGATTTGACTTGGCCGGGAGCATTATGCGTTTTAGATAGAATTAATACATATCACGATTATTCGTCACTTAAATATGCTTATGAAGAGTGTATAAAACGAGCCAAAGCCTTGAATGAAAACATATGGTTAAAAAACCTTAATGAAATAAGTGGTGTTGATTTACTTAAATAAACGAATTTTTGTTCAAGCTGTATGATCAGGACGGCAACTGTGATACATATAATTACAATTCAACCACAGGCTATCTTGACAGCGTAACAGATGACAACGCAGGTGCACAGATTAACTATACCTATTACGAAATAGGCAATCCGCTTTCATATCGTGACGGTATGGAAATGACTTGGCTCAACGGCAGAAAGCTTACAACCCTACAAAGCGGCAATGACAGTATCAGCTATAAGTATGACAGCAACGGCGTAATAACAAGTAAAACCGTAAATGGAGTTGAATACACATATGAATACCTCAACGGTCACCTTATGCACGAAACAAGGGGAGAAAAAGTATTTCTTAATTGCAATACTTAAAGCTCACTTTAAGTCAATGCTTTTTTGAAAAAATTTAAAGAAATAATGTTTTCACATTACTTCTTTAAAAATTTCAAATATTTCCTCGTGCGTCATCTTTTTGTAACTGCCGCCTACAATGCCGCAGGAGTCGGCAATTTCTTTAAGATTAATATTTTCTTCAATGCCAAGTTCTCTCAAGGTTGTTGGCATTACGATTTCTTTAATAAAGTCGGCGAGAGCCTCAACGCCTGTTTTTGCAAGCTCTTCATCGGTTTTGCCCTCGCTTGAAATTCCCCATACATTAACGGCAAATTGCGCCGCTCGCCGGGGAAGCGTAATAAACAGGTGCGCCGATTACAAATGCGTCTGCCTCGGCAAACTTTGGCGCAACCTCGTTTACAATATCGTCAAATACACATTTACTTGTTTGCGCATCAATGCCCTCTTTTTCGAGTGTGTTCTTTAATTCGGTAAGGACAGTGAAAGTACAGACGTTTGTCCTTGGACTGCCGTTTATCAACAATGCTTTCATATATACATCTCCGATCATATTTAAAAGGCTGTTTTTTTAAGACTTTTAGTAAAATTAACGATTATATTACCATTTTTGGGTTGTAATTTGGAATTTAATTGTAGTTATCTGACAAAGAATATTCAAATCATAAAAAATACTTGACTTTTAGGTGATAAGGATATAAAATACTTGTATCGAGCAAACATACTAATATGATAGGTATTATAGGCAATACGGAGTGTGTTATGTATTATGAAAGGCAAGGGTGGTTTGTATGAAAAATCATTTTAACCGAATAAGCAAACGAATGTGCAGTTCTTTTGGCGGTAAGCCGATGTGTTAAAGCATTGCGGTTTACTATTTAATTGATTGTTAATTATTACAGCTAAAAGAAAGGTTTGATTAAAATTAAAAAGATTTTTACTAAAAAACTCGTATCCGCCCTCCTTACAACAGCACTTATAGGAACTTCCGCTTTTGCCCTTTTCGGATGCGGAAAAGCAAATAAGGATACTTCTCAGGACGCAAAGGTACATATTACCAATGTTTCTTATGACCCTACAAGAGAGCTTTATGAAAGCTACAACAAAATTTTTGCCGAGCATTGGAAAGAAAAAACAGGTCAGGAGGTAGAGGTTACTCAGTCACATGGCGGTTCGGGCAAGCAGGCACTTGAGGTTGCAAACGGACTTGAGGCAGATGTGGTAACACTCGCCCTTGAATATGATGTTAATGCCGTTAGAGATGCAGGTCTTATTAATGACGGCTGGGTAAATAACTTTGAAAACGACTCTTCGCCTTACACCTCAACCATTGTATTCCTTGTAAGAAAAGGCAATCCAAAGAATATTAAGGATTGGGACGATATTGTAAAGGACGGCGTTGGAGTTATTACACCAAACCCAAAAACTTCGGGCGGCGCAAGATGGAACTACCTTGCCGCCTGGGCATATGCCGACAAGCTTTATAACGGTGACGAAAGCAAAATCGAGAACTTTGTAAAGAAACTTTATCAGAATGTACTCGTTCTTGATTCGGGCGCAAGAGGAGCTACAACTACTTTTGTAGAAAACGGACAGGGCGATGTGCTTTTGGCTTGGGAAAATGAGGCTTATCTTTCAATTAAAGACCACCCCGATGAATACGAAATTGTTACACCGAGTGTAAGTATTCTTGCTCAGCCGTCAGTTGCGGTTGTTGACGAAGTGGCAGACAGCAGAGGCACAAGAGAGGTAGCAACCGAGTATATCAGCTACTTATACAGCGACGAGGCGCAGAGAATTGCAGGAGATAACTACTATCGTCCTTACAATCAGGAAATTTTGAAGGAATACTCAGATGTGTTTGACCTTAACATTAACCTTGTTACAATAAATGACTTTGGCGGTTGGGACAAGGCTCAGAAAACTCATTTTGCAGACGGCGGAGTATTTGATAAGATTTACGAAAAATAATTTGAAACATAATTTTTCAGGTAATTGTGTTCAGTTGGTATCGGCTGAACACAATGCTTGCATATACAAGAAAAGTGGGTGTAAAGATGAACAAAACTAAAAAGGCGAAACGAGTTATTTCCGGCTTTGGCTTATCTATGGGAGTTACTATATCAATACTCAGCATTATAGTGTTGATTCCGCTCGCTTCTCTTGTGATTTATACGGCGCAGATGAACTGGTCTGATTTTATAGATACAGTTACAAGCGAACGAGTAATGGCAAGCTATCAGGTCAGTTTGATTACGGCGTTTATTGCGTCGGCAATCAATGCGGTTATGGGTGTTGTGCTTGCGTGGGTGCTTGTGCGTTATAAGTTCCCCGGCAAAAGAATAATTGACGGTATGATTGAGCTGCCTTTTGCACTGCCGACAGCGGTTGCAGGTATTGCGCTTACTTCGCTTACGGCTGATACAGGCTTTATAGGCAGCTTTTTTGCAAAATTCGGCATAAGCATTGCCTACACAAGAATAGGCATTACCTTTGCACTTGTGTTCATAGGTATTCCTTTTGTTGTAAGAGCGGTTCAGCCTGTTCTTGAAAAGCTCGACCCTGTTTATGAAGAGGCGGCAGGAGTAATGGGCGCAAGCAGAATAAAAATCTTTTGGAAAATCATTTTTCCGGAAATACTGCCATCTGTGCTTACAGGCTTTGGACTTGCCTTTGGCAGGTGCCTCGGCGAGTACGGCTCGGTAATTTTCATTGCAGGCAACAAGCCTTTTGAAACCGAAATTACACCGCTTATAATTATGTCTAAGTTACAGGAATTTGACTATAAAAGCGCAACGGCTATTGCACTTGTAATGCTTGCCGCATCTTTCTTGATTTTGTTTATAGTTAATCTCATTCAGTCAAGAAACACAAAGATATTAAAGGGAGGAAAGTAATATGCACGAAGAAACCAAAGGCTCAAAAGCCGTAAAGTGGATACTTATAGGCATAAGCGTATTGTTTCTGTTTATTATGCTTGTACTTCCTCTTATTACCGTTCTTACAGAGGCACTCAAAAGCGGTTTGCAAACCTTTTGGGAGTCTGTAAGCGATGAATATACCTTAAAGGCTGTTTTGCTTACACTTGAGGCAACTGCGTGTGCGGTTGTTTTCAACACTGTATTCGGACTTTTTGCGGCTTGGTCTGTAACAAAGTTCCGCTTTAAGGGCAAAAAAGTTCTCACCACACTTATTGACCTGCCTGTTACCGTATCTCCTGTTATTGCAGGTTTAATATTTGTACTTACCTTTGGCAGACAGAGCATTTTGTATCCTCTGTTGCAGGAGCTTGACATTAAGGTGATTTTTGCCGTCCCCGGTGTTATACTTGCCACCATATTTGTTACATTCCCGTTCATTTCAAGAGAGCTTATTCCTGTACTTGAGTCTGAGGGAACAGATGAGGAAGAGGCGGCAGCACTTATAGGAGCAAAGGGACTTACCATTTTCAGAAAGGTTACCTTTCCGCATATTAAGTGGGCATTTTTATACGGCATAGTTTTGTGCGCCGCAAGAGCAATGGGCGAGTTTGGCGCAGTATCGGTACTTTCGGGACATTTGCGTGGAAAGACGAACACCCTGCCGCTACATATTGAAATTTTGTTTAACGAGTTTAAAACCGTACCTGCCTTTGCGGTGTCGTCAATTCTTGTAATAATGGCGGTTATTATTCTGATTATCAGAAGTGTAATTGAGTACAAAGGAAAGAAGGAATCTTAATGTATGTGGAATTAAAAAATATTAACAAGAACTTTGGCAATTACAAGGCATCTGATAATGTGAATTTCTCAATTGAACAGGGTAAGCTCATCGGTCTTTTAGGTCCGTCGGGCAGCGGAAAAACCACAATTCTAAGAATGATTGCCGGACTTGAAACTCCCGACAGCGGTGAAATTATTATTGACGGCAAGGTAGTCAACGATATTCCCGCAAGCAAAAGAGGCATAGGATTTGTATTTCAAAACTATGCGCTGTTCAGATATATGACAGTTTTCGACAACATTGCTTTCGGTCTTAAAATTCAGAAAAAAGATAAAAAATATATTAAAGAGAGAGTAAACGAGCTTGTAGAGCTTATCGGCTTAAAGGGACTTGAAAAGCGCTACCCGAGCCAGCTTTCGGGCGGTCAAAAGCAGAGAGTGGCTTTTGCAAGAGCGCTTGCGCCTAATCCTACACTTTTGCTCCTTGATGAGCCGTTTGCCGCCATTGACGCAAAGGTAAGGCAGGAGCTAAGGTCTTGGCTCAAAGAGATGATTGAAAAGCTCGGCGTTACAAGTATATTTGTAACTCACGATCAGGACGAGGCTATTGAGGTTGCCGACAAAATTATCATTACAAACAAGGGCAGAATTGAGCAGATAGGCACTCCGATTGAGATTTACCAAAAGCCGCAGACGGCGTTTTCGGCATCGTTTTTCGGACAGACTACCGTACTTGACGATTACACCAAATTTAAAACCTTTGACGAGGTTGAGGGTGCTGAAAAATCTATTGTGCGCCCTGAGTTTATTAAAATTACCAAGCTCAACGAATCGTTCAGACAAAAAGCCTCTGTATCGGTGGGCGAGGTACTCAGCACTGCTTTCAGAGGAAATAATATTGAGGTTACGGTAAAATGTGACGGCGGTATTATCAGAGGCATAAGAGGACTTGAAGAGCCTGCCGTTGAGGTGGGCGAAAAGGTAAATGTATTCTTATACAGACTGTTTGTTACTAAGGGTGACGAGGTATTTATCCTTGAGAACAAGTCGCTTGCCGAGGAATCTGTAATTATTTAATTTTAAACACACTTATTCTAAGCACGCCGATTATTTTCAATCGGTGTGTTTGCTTTAGAAATTACTTTGCGGGTATAAAGTTGTTGACTTTATACAGTGATAATAGTATAATAAAACATATTAATTCAGTAGGTTTAATATGGAATTATAGCTTGTGGGTTAAAGATATTATGTGAATTATTTGGGTGGATAAGGATGTATTGTATAAGTATTAATTACAAAAATTCAGATGTTAATATAAGAAAAAAGCTTGCTTTTTCAGACTCCGTACAAAGTGAATTTCTTGGCGAGCTTGTCAGGAGCAAGAAAGTGAGCGAGTGCGTTATACTATGCACCTGCAACAGAACGGAGCTTTACTTTTGCGGAAGTGCCGAGAGTGTGGGCATTGCGCAAAATCTGCTTTCAGGCTATTCGGGCATTGAGTGTGATTTGCTGAAAAAGCATTTGTATTTGTTTTATTCCGATAAAGCGGTAATGCACCTTTTCAGAGTGGTGAGCGGAATTGAATCTATGGTAATAGGCGAGGACGAAATATTGGGGCAAATCAAACTCGCATACACCAAGGCAAAGGATTTGGGTATGACGGGTTACGAGTTAAATATGATTTTTCAGTCTGCCATGGCCTGCGCCAAAAAGATAAAAACTCAGACGGCGCTTTCCAAAACCTCGGTGTCAACGGCAACGCTTGCAGGAAATGAAATTGCGCATTTTAAAGACAGGGTGAATGTTCTTGTAATAGGCGCAACGGGCAAGATAGGCACAACGCTTGTAAAAAATCTTTTGTCGCACAAAAATGTGAATATTATTGCAACCTCACGAAAGCACAGCGCCGAATCGGTGCAGAGCAGGGCGAGCATTACTGTTGCCGACTATGCCGACAGGTACAAGTATATTGATGATGCCGACTGCGTAGTCAGCGCTACCGCAAGTCCGCACTATACGGTTACATATTACGATTTAAAGCAGAGTGTTAAAACCGAAAAGCCGAGGCTTTTTATAGACCTTGCAGTGCCGCCCGACATTGACAGCTCGGTGACTGAGATTGGCGGACTAAAGCTAATCGGAATAGATTATTTTGAAAAGCTCGCAAAAGAAAACAACGGGCTAAAGCTCGACAGCGTGGAGAGCGCAAAGGAGATAATCAGCGAGGAGTGCGATGTTCTCAAAAAGGATATTGCATTTCATTATTTTTTGCCGTATATGGACAGCGTAAAAAATAAGCTGAGCGAAAATTCTTTAGAAGAAATACTCTATAAATTCAAGGCAGATTTGCCGTCAGAGGAATTTATAAAAATACTTGACGCATTTAAAAGTTGTGGAGAAAAATTATAATGGCATACTTTCCGTTTTATATTGATATAGAAAATAAAAATATTCTCGTGGTCGGCGGCGGTACGGTGGCTTTGCGCAAAATCGAAAAGCTGCTGCCCTTTAAGCCGAGCATAACCGTTGTGTCGCCAAAGATAAGCACTGAGATTTTAAGACTTAATGTAAATACAATCAATCGTGAGTTTGCAGACGGCGATTTGGAAAATGTCTTTTGCGTTATCAGTGCCACCGATAACGAACAGGTGAACGCACATATTTTTGACTTGTGCAGTGCAAAAAATATTCTTGTAAATACGGTAGACGATAAAGAAAAGTGCGGATTTATTTTTCCTGCCATTGTGCAAAAAAATTCGGTTACGGCAGGAATTACCACTTCGGGCAAAAGTCCGATATACGCAAAATATCTTAAAGAGCAGTTTTTAAATATGCTTGAAAGCACAAATGCCGATACGGTAGAAGTAATGTGGAAATACAGAGAGCATATCAAACAAATCACCGCAGACGAAGAGGTGCGAAAAAAAGTATTTTCAAGTCTTATGAATATGTGCCTTTGCGGCAAAAATATTGATGTTGATGTTGTGAATAAAATAATAAAGGAAAACAGCTGATATGAAAATAAAAATAGGTACACGAAAAAGCAAACTTGCGCTTGCACAAACAGAAATGTTTGCAAAAGCTTTGCAAAACAGATTTAAAAATACAGAAATTGAAATCGTGCATATTTCAACAAAGGGCGATAAAATTCTCGACAAACCGCTTGCAATGATAGGCGGCAAAGGTGTGTTTATTTCAGAGCTTGAAAATGCCTTGCTTTCAGGCGAGGCAGATATGGCGGTGCACAGCGCAAAGGATCTTCCGCTTGAGCTTGCAGACGGACTTGAAATTTCATCGGCTTTACAGCGAGGAAACTATCGTGATGTGCTTGTTGCAAGAAAAAACAATCCGATACAAAACAGAGAAGATTTTATTGTGGGTACGGGCAGTTTAAGGCGGCAGAGTTTTATCAAAAAAATCTATCCGCTCGTTTGCATTAAGGATATAAGAGGAAATGTAGACACACGACTCGGCAAGCTGATGAACGGCGACTATGACGGGATTATTCTTGCGGCGGCAGGTCTTGAAAGGCTGTCGCTTTACAACAGCGCCGATTATGATATAATGCCCTTTGAGTACAAAGATTTTCTCCCTGCGCCCTGTCAGGCGATTATCGTGGCAGAGAGCAGAAAGGGCAGTGCCGTATCGCAAATGCTTAGAGAAATCAGCCATAGGGAAACTATGCTTGAGTTTGAAACCGAACGGCAAATTCCAAAGCTGTTAAATGCCGACTGCGGTATGCCCGTTGGCGCTTATTCAAAGGTGCAAGACGGCAGAATAGAGCTTATGATTTCCGCCGACTGCCAAAATATTGTGTTTGACAGTGCGGATGTTAAAGACCGATTTAATCTTGCAAAAAGGTTGGTGAGTGAGCTATGAACATAGGAAAGGTTTACCTTGTGGGCGCAGGGTGCGGCGATTATGACTTAATAACTCTGCGTGGGCAGAATTGTCTGAAAAAATGCGATGTCGTTGTATATGACAGCCTTACCGACAAGCTGTTGCTTGAGTATGCGGATAATGCAGAAAAAATATGTGTCGGAAAACGAGCAGGAAAGCATAGTGAAAAGCAGGAGAATATAAACGAAATTCTCATTGCAAAAGCAAACGAAGGCAAGACTGTTGTGCGACTCAAAGGCGGAGATCCGTTTGTGTTTGGCAGAGGCGGAGAAGAGGTACAGGCACTTCAAAGTCACAATATTCCTTATGAAGTTATCCCCGGTATTTCCTCGGCAATAGCTGTCCCCGAATTGGCAGGCATTCCCGTTACACATAGGAATTTAAGCCGCAGTGTGCATATAATTACAGGTCACACCGCACAAGACACCTTGCCGCAAAACATTAAGGAATACGCAAGGCTTGACGGCACACTTGTATTTTTAATGGGACTTAGAAAATTGCCCGAAATCGTGAGCGGACTTATTGCAAACGGAAAGAACGAAAACACTCCCGTTGCCATTGTGTCAAACGGTGCATATGCAAAGGAAAGCACGGTAAGAGGTACTTTAAAAAATATTTGCAGTCTTGCAGAGCAAAGCAAGGTTGAACCGCCTGCAATAATCGTAGTGGGAGAAGCAGTGGGGTTTGATTTTTCGGCTACAATAGAAAAGCCGCTGAAAAATAAAACCGTTGCGGTTACGGGTACTCATAAACTTTCGTCAAAGCTCGGCAGAGAGCTTATGGCGCTCGGCGCAAGAATTAATTGCATTGATTATTTGAGCGTAAAGGAGTACAGGCAGAACAAACAGCTTGACAACGCACTGCAAAATATTGATAATTATAATTATATTGTGCTTACAAGTATGAACGGCGCAGAGATTTTTATAAAAAGGCTAAGAGCGCTGAGGGTTGATGTTCGCAGGCTGAGCAATGTAAAATTTGCCGTTATCGGCAGCGGAACGGCAGGTATTCTCGAAAAATACGGGATTTTTGCCGATATTATTCCAAAGGTTTATACTTCGGTTGATTTAGGAAATCTTTTGGCGCAAACCGTAAACAAAAGCGAAAAAGTGCTTATTTTGCGTGCGGAGAACGGCTCCAAGGAGCTTACCCGAATTCTGAGTGAAAACGGCATTGCATATGAGGATGTAAAAACCTATGACATTCAGTCGGAGAGCAGGTCGGAGGGCGGAATTATTACCTCCGATTATATAACCTTTGCAAGCTCGTCGGGTGTGAACGCATTTTTTGAAAGCGGATACACAGTTGCCGAAGGCACAAAGATTGTGTGCATTGGCGAGATAACCGCAAAGGCACTACATCAGTACAACATTGCCGACTGCAAAATTGCAAAGACCAAGGATGTAGTGGGTATTCTTAATACAATTATTTCAGATGTTAAAAAAGAGAGTGATTTTTAATGAGAAGATTCAGAAGACTAAGAACAAACGAGGGCATACGCAGTCTTGTGCGTGAAACAAGAGTAGATAAGGGCGATTTGATTTATCCGATTTTTATTGCCGAGGGCGAAAACATAAAAAAGCCTGTTGACTCTATGCCGAATGTTTATCAGTATTCACTTGACAGAGCAGATGAAATTTTAGAGGAAATAAGTAAAAGCGGAGTTGCGGGAATTTTGATTTTCGGTATTCCAAAGCATAAGGACGAGCTTGCAAGCGGCGCTTATGACGAAAACGGAATTACTCAGCAAGTAATCAGATACATAAAGGTTAAGTATCCGTCAATGCTTGTAATTGCCGATGTGTGCCTTTGTGAATACACAAGTCACGGCCATTGCGGCGTTGTATTCGGTCACAAAATTTTAAATGACGAAACCTTGCCGTTGCTTTCAAAAATGGCTGTAAGCCTTGCAAAGGCAGGCGCAGATATTATTGCTCCGTCTGATATGATGGACGGCAGAGTGTCCGCTATAAGAAATGCCCTTAACGAAAACGGCTTTACAGATACCCCGATTCTTTCTTACAGTGCAAAATTTGCCTCGGCTTACTATGCACCGTTCAGAGATGCCGCCGAGTCCGCACCTGAATTCGGCGACAGAAAAAGCTATCAGATGGACTATGCAAACGGCAAAGAGGCACTGCGAGAGATTGCAGACGATATAGACGAGGGCGCAGATATGGTTATGGTAAAGCCAGCCCTTGCGTATCTTGATGTTGTAAAAGCCGCAAGCGAACGCTTTGATTTGCCGCTTGTTGCGTACAATGTCAGCGGCGAATACGCAATGGTTAAGGCGGCGGCAGAAAAAGGCTGGATTGACGAAAAGAAAATTGTATCCGAAAATTTAATCGCTATGAAAAGGGCGGGTGCGGATATTATAATTACATATCACGCACTTGACGCCGCAAAGTGGATTGACGAATTTTACAAGTAAGAGGTGGCAAAAATGAATATTCAAAATTCGGAAAAGTTTTATGCCCAAGCTAAAAATTTTATGCCCGGAGGAGTAAACAGTCCTGTTCGTGCCTGCCGTGCGGTTGGCAGAGCGCCGCTGTTCATTGACCACGCAAAGGGTTCAAAAATCTATGATGTTGACGGCAACGAGTACATAGACTACATTTGCTCGTGGGGGCCTAATATTCTCGGTCATGCAAACGAAAGAGTGATAAATGCAGTAACCGAAACCTGTCAAAGAGGACTTACATTCGGCGCTTGCCATAGCGGCGAAATTGAGCTTGCAAGGCTTATTAAAAAGCATTTTCCGTCAATGGAAATGCTCAGACTTGTAAATTCGGGTACAGAGGCGGTTATGAGTGCAATCCGTGCCGCAAGGGGTTATACAAAGAGAGATAAAATAGTTAAGTTTGAGGGTTGCTATCACGGTCATTCGGACGGCTTGCTTGTTAAGTCGGGTTCTGGACTTCTCACAAATTCAATTCCCGACAGCGCAGGTGTGCCAAAGGGATACACTGACAACACCCTGCTTGCCAAATACAATAACCAAAAGTCTGTTGAAAAGCTGTTTGAAGATTACGGCGATGACATTGCCTGCGTTATTGTAGAGCCATGCGCCGCAAATATGGGCGTTGTGCCGCCCGAAAAGGGATTTTTGCAGTTTTTAAGAGAGATTACAACAAAGTATAATTCTCTGCTTATTTTCGACGAGGTTATTACAGGATTCAGGCTCAGCATTGGCGGCGCTCAGCAATACTACAATGTAACCCCCGACCTCACCACCCTCGGCAAAATTGTCGGCGGCGGTATGCCGCTTGCTGTGTACGGCGGCAAAAAAGAGGTTATGCAGTGCGTTGCTCCGCTCGGTTCTGTGTATCAGGCAGGCACACTTTCGGGCAATCCCGTTGCCGTAAGCGCAGGAATTGAAACTCTTAAAATTCTTGAGGAAAATCAAGACGAAATCTACACAAGGCTCGAAAAAATTTCTGCTCAGCTTGAAAACGCAATGCAGGAGTCGGGACTCAATGTAAATCGTGTCGGCTCGATTATGACTGTGTTCTTTACAGGCGAAAAGGTAAAGGATTACGATACAGCCAAAACCGCCGATACCGCTCGCTTTGCCGAGTATTTCAGACATATGCAGGACAGCGGCGTTTATACTGCGCCGTCACAATTTGAGGCAATGTTTGTTTCTTTTGCACACTCCGACGAAGATATTGCCAAAACCTGCGAGGCTATAAAAAAATTCAAATAATTTTTATGAAGAAAAAAAGTGTAGCAATTTTTTGCTACACTTTTCTTATGCCGTTAAACGGCTCTTGCCTGTTCTATTATTTCTGTGTGTCTGTAATGCTCGGCAATCTCTGCCAGAGTAATGCTTTCTGCGTAATTTTGCAGGTAAGATGACATTGCACTCCAGAGTTTATCGTTTATAAGCTCCATCATCATATCGTTTTTATCTCGACTGTCAAAGTAAACATCGTTAAGCACCCTTGTGTCAAGAGCGTTTAATATGTCTTTAAAAGTAATTTTACTCAAATCTCTTGCAATTACATATCCGCCGTTAAGTCCCTTTTGTCCACGAATAAGGTTTGCAGAGGTGAGGGAGGGAAGTATTTGCTCAAGGTATTTTTTAGATATGTTGTGCCGCTTGGCAATATCGGGAGCGGTGACCGAACACCCGTCTTGAGAATACACCGCTATGTCGATTATCGCAATAATGCCAAATTCCACTTTTGTTGATATTTTCAATTAATCAGCTCCTTATACAGAAGAAAAGCCTGTTTTGGAGCAGAATATGCCTGACTAAGCGTATTAAATATAGATTAACATTTTTTAAGGAAAAAATCAATACCTACTAAACAAATAAGCATTGTATATAATGACGGATTTTAGCATTATATGGAATAAAATTTGTAAAAAAGGGAAAATCCTACAAAACCTATTGAAATACTAAGTTAAATGCGCTATAATCTACAATATCATCTTGCAGATAAGCTTTTTGCAGGATAAGCATTGACTAAGCAAATATGATTTAAAAGGGATGGGAAGCTTATGGAGTTTAATACAGCGTTATTACACAAGAATTTTAGCGGTGATAAGGCGTCCGGCTCTACTATGACTCCTATTTATCAGGTAAGTGCATTTTCGCACAGCTCTGCCGAACAGCTTGAAAAAGTGTTCAACAACAAAGCGCCGGGATATGCTTATTCAAGAATAGGCAATCCTACGGTTACTTCATTTGAAACCAGAATTGCCGCCCTTGAAAAAGGTGCGGGAGCTGTTGCGTGTTCGTCAGGTATGGCAGCAGTTACAATGGCACTTCTTAATATATTGGAGTCCGGTGATGAAATAATAGTAGGCGCAGGCTTGTTTGGCGGAACTATTGATTTGCTAAAGGATTTAGAGGCGTTCGGTATAACCGCTCACTTTGTAGACGAGGTTACTCCTCAGAATGTTGAACCGCTTATCAACGAGCGCACAAGAGCAGTGTTTGCCGAGCTTATCGGCAATCCGAAACTTGATGTTGTGGATATTGAGTCGGTATCAAATCTTGCACACAGATACAATATACCTCTTATTGTAGACAGCACAACGGCAACACCGTATCTTGTTCACCCGATTGACTTCGGCGCTGACATTGTTGTTCATTCAACTTCAAAGTATATTAACGGCGGCGGCAACGCAATCAGCGGTATAATAATTGACAGCGGTAAGTTTGAGTGGGATACAGAAAAATACAAGGGAATGAAAGAATATAAAAAATACGGTAAACTTTCGTATCTTGCAAAACTGCGAAACGGAATTTGGCGAAACTTCGGTTGTTGTCTTGCTCCGTTCAACGCATTTTTAAATTCTGTCGGTCTTGAAACTTTGGGACTGAGAATGGAGCGTCTTTGCAGCAACGCACTAAGGCTCGCAAAGTTTTTTGAAACTCAGGACGGCATAGAGGTTAATTATCCGGCGCTCGAAAGCTCAGAGTATTACACACTTACTCAAAAGCTCTTAAAGGGAAAGGGCGGAGCTATTCTTACAATAAGAGTCGGCAGTAAAGAAAAAGCCTTTGAACTTATAAATAATTTGAAGTTTGCGACAAACGCAACAAATATCGGTGACACACGAACATTAGTAATTCATCCGTCAAGTACAATTTACGCACACAGTACAGAACAGCAGAAAGAGAACGCAGGAGTATTTGACGACACTATAAGAATAAGCGTTGGAATAGAGGACATTGCAGATCTGATTGAGGACTTCGGAAATGCAATAAGTAAAATAAACAATTAGTTTTGGGGGATTCACAATGGCAGTTGATTATTCAACATTAAAAAAAGGCGGATTTATGCGCCAAAAACAAAAAAATAATTTTTCTCTTCGTTTAAGAGTGGTAGGCGGAAATCTCACGGCAAAACAACTTGCCAAGATTGCAGAAGTAGCAGAAAATTTCGGTGACGGCTATGTGCATCTTACCTCAAGACAAAGTGTTGAAATTCCGTTTATTAAACTTGACGATGTGGAAAACGCAAAGCCAAGCGAGCGCTTTAAGTTCACAATCGACAGAGTAGGCAGAGAAAAATTTGAAGAAAGAATTTTGGAGGCATACAATGGCTGATTTTATTATTGACGATACAGTAGATATTACCGATGTTGTCTGCCCGACAACATTTGTTAAGGCAAAGGTTGCTCTTGAGAAGCTTGATGACGGTCAGATTTTAAGTGTTAAAATGAATGACGGTGAGCCTGTACAGAATGTTCCGAGAAGTATCAAGGAAGAGGGTCACCAAATTTTAAAACTCATTGATAACGAGGACGGCACTTATAATCTTATAGTTAAAAAGGTTGGTGATTAAATGCCGACAAGAATCAGTAAAGACAATTTTGAAAAAGAAGTTTTACAGGCAGATAAAACTGTACTCGCTGATTTTTATTCAGACAGCTGTGTGCCTTGTAAAAGACTTTCACCGGTACTTTTCGCACTTGAAGAAGAATATGCCGAAAAGCTCAAAATTGTTAAAATCAATATAAATTTTGATTCCGAGCTTGCCGAAAAATACGAGGTACAGGCAGCGCCGACTTTGGTATTTTTTAAAAACGGCGAAGAGGTTTCAAGACTGCGAGGCGCAGTAAAACAAGCAGAAATTAAAGAAGTTATTGAAAAATCAGTTTAAAGGGGTTATTATTATGACAATCACAGTTGCAGGTAATAAAAAAGAAGTAGCAGAAGGACTTACAGTAGCACAGCTTATTATTGACGAAGATGTAGAAACACCGGAGTATGTAACAGTAAGTGTAAACGACGAATTTCTTGCAAGCGGTACTTTTGAAGAAACCGTACTCAAGGACGGCGATGTAGTTGAATTTCTTTATTTCATGGGAGGCGGTCAGTAATGGCATTTACTAACGAACAGCTTGAGCGTTATTCCCGTCACATCATTCTCAAAGAGGTTGGTGCAAAGGGACAGAAAAAGTTGCTTAACGCAAAAGTGCTTATAATCGGTGCAGGCGGACTTGGCGCTCCTGTTGCAATGTACCTTGCAGCTGCCGGTATCGGTACTATCGGCATTGCAGACGCAGACGAGGTTGACCTTTCAAATCTTCAGCGCCAGATTATTCACGCTACAAAAGATGTAGGCAAGCCAAAGGTAGAATCGGCAAAGGAAACTATGGAGGCTATGAACCCCGATGTTACGGTAAAAACTTACCATACCTTTGTTACAAGTGAAAACATTATGGATATCATCAAGGATTATGATTTTATCATTGACGGTACAGATAATTTTCCGGCAAAGTTTCTTATCAATGACGCTTGCGTAATGGCTAAAAAACCTTTCTCTCACGCAGGTATTATCAGATTTCAGGGGCAGCTTATGACATATGTTCCGGGCGAAGGTCCTTGCTACCGTTGTGTATTCAAGAACCCACCGCCAAAGGACGCAGTTCCTACTTGTAAGCAAGCGGGTGTAATCGGAGCAATGGGCGGTGTAATCGGCAGTTTGCAGGCAATGGAAGCTATCAAGTATATTCTCGGCAAGGGTGATTTGCTCACAGGCTATTTGCTTACTTACGATGCACTCAAAATGGAGTTTCGCAAGATTAAGCTCCCGTCAAACACACATAATTGTGCGGTTTGCGGCGACCATCCTACAATTACCGAGCTTATAGATTACGAGCAGGCAGAATGTGACGGTGTTCATTTATGATTAAATTATCAAAAGCTGACTATAATAAAATTGTGGCTCACGCAGAAAGCGAGCTGCCTAACGAGGCTTGCGGATTGATTGCGGGTACGGTTGACGGCGAAAACAAGGAGATTAAAAAAGTTTATCTCCTCACAAACATCGACCACTCAAACGAGCATTTTTCGCTTGACCCAAAGGAACAGCTTGCGGCAGTAAAGGATATGCGACAGAACGGTTTTGTACCGCTCGGTAACTGGCATTCACATCCCGAATCTCCGTCAAGACCGTCGGATGAGGACAAGCGACTTGCATATGACAGCAAGGCAAGCTATATGATTTTGTCACTTATGGACAGAGAAAATCCAGTGCTAAATTCATTTAAAATCAACGGCACAAATTCAGAAAAGGAAGAATTGGTTATTTACTAAACAAGGAGTGTAATATGTACGACATAGTTATTATCGGAAGCGGTCCGGCAGGACTTTCTTCGGCAATTTATGCTCAGCGAGCAGGACTTAAGGCAGTTGTGGTTGAGAAAAACTACCTTGGCACAGGTCAGATTGCAGAAAGCGAGCGTGTAGATAATTACCCGGGATTATATGGCGAAAACGGCTTTGATTTGGGCGAAAAATTCCGTTCCCACGCAGAAAGCCTCGGTACTGAATTTATAGAGGGAGAGGCTGTTAAAATCAGCAAAAACACAACTGATTACAGCATTGAACTTGACAACGGAAATTCATTAGAAACTCACACTGTAATCTATGCGGTCGGTACGGAACGCAGAAAACTTCAGGTTGAGGGTGAAAAAGAGTTTTCGGGCAGAGGAGTATCGTATTGCGCAGTTTGTGACGCTGCATTTTATAAAGATAAAATCACAGCTGTTGCAGGCGGCGGAGATACCGCACTTGGCGATGCGGCTTTGCTTTCAAAGTTTGCGAAAAAGGTTTATTTAATTCATCGCAGAGATAAATTCAGAGCCAACAAAACCTTACAGCAAAAGGTTGAAAATATTTCTAATGTAGAAATATTACTTAATTCGCAGATAAAAAAGATTAACGGCAGTAATAAGGTTGAGTCAATCACAGTTGATAAAAACGGCGCAGAAACCGAAATTAAGGTTGACGGCGTTTTTGTGGCTGTCGGCAGTGTACCTAATTCGGCAATTCTCAAGGATTTGGTTGAAGTTGACAATAACGGCTATATTGTTGCAAATGAGGACGGAGTAACTTCGGCAAACGGAATATTTGTTGCAGGCGATGTTCGTACCAAAAAGTTAAGACAGGTTGTAACAGCTGTATCGGACGGTGCTAATTGCGTATTATCTGCGGAAGATTATCTTGAAAAAATAAAATGATATGAAAATAAGGTGAGTGTAAAAGGGAGAGGCAGCCTATGAAAATTGAAAAATTAAGTACAGATATTCTGATAATAGGCGGAGGTACAGCAGGCTGTTATGCCGCACTCACTATTTCGGAAAATTCAGATAAAAAAGTTTTGATTTGCGAAAAGGCACACATAAAGCGCAGCGGCTGTCTTGCGGCAGGAGTAAACGCTCTTAACGCATACATCGTTGAGGGAAGAAAGCCACAGGATTATGTTGATTACGCTAAAAAAGACGCTGACGGAATTGTGAGAGAGGACTTGCTCCTTACTATGTCCGAAAAGCTGAACGAGGTAACAGACAGGCTTGAAAAATTAGGTCTTGTTATTTTAAAGGATAAGAACGGTAAGTATGTTACAAGGGGTAATAGAAACCTTAAAATAAACGGTGAAAATATTAAACCTATTCTTGCCTCGGCTGTTGAAAAAACAAAGAATGTTGAAATTCTCAACAGAGTAAACATTACAGATTTTGCCGTAAAAAACAATAAAATCAACGGTGCTTACGGTATCGGCATTGAAAACGATACTTTCTACATAATCAAGGCGAAGGCGGTTATCGTTGCCACAGGCGGTGCGGCAGGTCTTTACAAGCCGAATAATCCGGGCTTTTCAAGACACAAAATGTGGTATCCGCCGTTTAATACAGGTGCAGGCTATGCAATGGGCATTAACGCAGGCGCAGAGATGACCACCTTTGAAATGCGTTTTATCGCACTTCGCTGTAAAGACACCATCGCTCCGACAGGCACACTTGCACAGGGCGTCGGTGCAAAACAGGTAAATTCGCTCGGCGAGGTTTACGAAACCAACTACGGACTTACAACTTCACAGAGAGTTTACGGCACAGTAAACGAAAACCAAGAGGGCAGAGGCCCTTGCTACCTTCGTACAGAGGGTATAACAGCCGAGCAGGACGAGTCGCTTTTAAAGGCGTATTTGAATATGGCACCGTCACAGACAATTAAGTGGATTGAAAGCGGCAAGAACCCGTCGCAGCAGAATGTTGAAATCGAGGGCACAGAGCCGTACATTGTAGGCGGTCACACAGCGAGTGGCTATTGGGTAGACACCAAGAGAGCCACAACGATTGACGGACTTTTTGCAGGCGGCGATGTTGCAGGCGGCTGTCCGCAAAAGTATGTAACGGGTGCACTTGCCGAGGGCGAAATTGCCGGTATGTCGGCTGTTGAGTATGTGAACAGCCACACACAAGCTCCACAGTTTGACAAAGAGATGACCGATAAGCACATTGCCGAAGTTGAAAGATTTTTAACAAAAAAAGATACCCGTTATACAACGGAACAGCTTGAAGAGGCAATGCAGACCGTAATGGACAGCTATGCAGGCGGCATAAAGACAAACTATCGTTTTAACGAAAAACAGCTTGACATTGCAGACTACAAAATCAAACAGCTTATTAAACTTTCAGACAGTTTATATGCGGAAGATTTTCAGGAGCTTATGTATATTTACGAGCTGAGAGAAAGACTTACGGTTTGCCGAAGTGTAATTGCTCACTTAAAGGCAAGAAAGGAAACCCGTTGGCACAGCTTTGCGGAAAACCTTGATTATCCGAATAAGGATGACAAAAACTTTAATAAATATGTAAATTCACGCCTTGAAAACGGCGAAATTAAAATTATTATCCGAGATTTGGTAGAGGGAGGTAAAAGCTATGAGCATTGCGATTGACAAGCAAAAGTGCATAGGCTGCGGAAGATGCCGAAATGTATGCCCCGGAAGTCTTATTAAGCTCGACAGTGACAACCGTGCTTACATAAAGTATCCAAAGGATTGCTGGGGCTGTACCTCTTGTATCAAGGAATGTCCTGCATATGCAATCAGCTTTTATCTCGGTGCAGACATCGGCGGTATGGGCAGTCTTGTTCATACCGAAAAGAAGGGCGATATTCTCAGCTGGATAATCGACAAGCCCGAGGGTAAAACCATTAAGATAGATATTAACCAAAAGGAATCGAATAAGTACTGAGGAGGAATAAGAATGAGTCAGCTTTCACATTTAGATGAGCTTGAAGCAGAGGCTATATACATAATCCGAGAGGTAGCCGCAGAGTGCGAAAAGCCTGTTATGCTCTATTCAATAGGCAAGGACAGCTCTGTTATGCTCCACCTCGCCATGAAGGCTTTTTACCCTGAAAAGCCGCCGTTCCTATTTATGCACATAGACACAACATGGAAGTTTAAAGATATGATTAAATTCCGTGACGATACAGCAAAGAAACTCGGCATTGAGATGATTGTTTATTCCAACGAAGAGGGAATAAAGCAGGGAATAAATCCGTTTGACCACGGCGCAGCTTATACAGATATTATGAAAACGCAGGCTTTAAAGCAGGCACTTACAAAGTACGGTTTTACAGCGGCATTCGGCGGCGGCAGACGAGATGAGGAGAAGTCGAGAGCCAAAGAGAGAATTTTCTCTTTCAGAAATCAGGCTCAGGCTTGGGACCCTAAAAATCAGCGCCCCGAGATGTGGAAACTCTACAACACTAAAATCAACAAGGGCGAAAGCATAAGAGTCTTCCCGATTTCAAACTGGACAGAAAAAGACATCTGGCAGTACATAAAGAGAGAAAATATAGATATTGTTCCGCTTTATTTTGCGGCGGAAAGACCTGTTGTATATCGTGACGGTAATATTATAATGGTTGACGATGACAGATTTCCGCTTAAAGAGGGTGAAGTACCGGAGTACAAGTCGGTTCGTTTCAGAACACTCGGCTGTTATCCTCTTACAGGCGGCATAGAGTCAACCGCCACAACCCTTGACGAAATCATAGACGAAACTTTAAGCTCCGTATCCTCCGAGCGTACCTCAAGAGTTATTGACAACGAGGCGGCAGGCAGTATGGAACGCAGAAAAAGGGAGGGCTATTTCTAATGAAAGGTTTATTGAAGTTTATTACCTGCGGAAGTGTGGATGACGGTAAATCCACACTCATAGGTCATATTCTGTATGACGCAAAGTTAATATATGCCGATCAGGAAAAGGCACTTGAGCTTGACAGCAAGGTTGGCAGCCGTAACGGTGACATTGACTATTCGCTTTTGCTTGACGGTCTTATGGCTGAGCGTGAACAGGGCATTACAATAGATGTTGCGTACCGTTATTTTACAACCGATAACAGAAGTTTTATTGTAGCCGATACTCCCGGCCATGAGGAATACACAAGAAATATGGCGGTTGGTGCGTCTTTTGCAGACCTTGCCGTAATTCTTATAGACGCATCTCAGGGTGTGCTTGTGCAGACAAGACGACACGCAAGAATTTGCAAACTTATGGGTATAAGACATTTTGTTTTTGCAGTAAACAAAATGGATCTTGTAAAGTACAGCGAAGAGCGTTTTAATGAAATCGTAGCACAGATTGACGAGCTTAAAAAAGAGCTTTCGCTTGAGAATATCTACATTATTCCGCTTTCTGCAACAGAGGGCGACAATGTAACTGTAAAGTCAAAGAATATTCCTTGGTACAGCGGAGTGCCGCTCCTTGAATACCTCGAAAAGGTTGATGTATCAGCCTCAGAGGAGGAAGAGGGCTTTTATATGCCTGTTCAAAGAGTTTGCCGTCCCGACCACACATTCAGAGGTTTTCAGGGACAGATTGAGTCGGGCAGTGTAAATGTGGGCGATGAAATTATTGCATTGCCGAGCAATGAAAAAGCTAAGGTTAAGCAGTTGCTTGCGGCAGGCAAAGATGTAAAAACCGCATTTAAGGGACAGCCTGTTACAATTACACTTGATAAAGAGGTTGATGTTTCAAGAGGCTGTGTAATTGCAAAGGACACAAAACTTGCGTCTTATCAGAAACTTAATGTATCAATTCTTTGGATGGACGATGAGCCGCTCGCAGTGGGTACAGATTATCTTGTAAAGCTCGGCACAAAGACAATCAGCGGTATTATTACAGGTATTGAATATGCCGTTGATGTAAATACAGGCGAGCATATAAAGGCAGACACCTTAAACAAAAACGGCATTGCGGTATGTAATCTTTTACTTACCGAGCCGATTGTTGCCGACTTATTCTCAGCGCACAAAACCTTGGGTGAGCTTATACTTATAAATCGTGTAACGAATATGACTTCGGCTTGCGGCGTGGTTGAAAAGGTAAGCCAAAAGGGTGTAGCAGGCTCTGAAAAGGCATCGTTCAAGTTTGAAAATCTTGAGGCAAGAGGCGACATTTTCGAGGAATTTTATTACGATACCACAAGCCTCAATGTACTTAAATATCAGCCTGTAAGAGAAACCTACACTGTCGGTGACGAAATTCCTACAAGCGGCGACAGCTACTCATACCCCGACAGCTTTGATATTATTGTACTTCGTGATTTGGTGGCAGTGAGCGTTCGCAATAAGGTGATTACAGCCATTACTTCGGTTGATGATTACAAATACAGCGGTGTTCCTGTTATTAACGGCAGAGGCTTTGAAATTCTTGCAGACAGCGATGAAAAAATCAAGGCTATGCTTGACGAATACAAAAATCTTGAAGATATTAACGATTCCGAATTTTTTGCAAAGTGGGTTAAGTTTAACACATACAGAAAAATCGTTATTCAAAAATTATAATAATCCCCAATACATAAACAGATGCAGAGTTTAATGCTTTGCATCTGTTTTTGGGGTTTTAGGGTTTAGTTAAATAAATTTGGTTCTATTATAAATGTTGTGGAATGATGCTATCTTAAAAATTTTATCAAACAAAAAGCCTTCCACTTGAGGGGAAGCCCTGATAACTTTGTTCTTAATCCCAACTTTTGACAAAGAGCCAATAAATTTTCACCTTTACTGCAAACACTTGCATATCATTTACACTTTTTATCGCTAAACATAATTTCCTACTTGAAAAAATTGCAGATTTGTGGTTTAATAAGTTAGTTGAAACTAATCAAGAAAGTGGTATGCTTATGATGATAAATAAACGGCTTATTGCAACAGTCGCAGAAAGCAAAAAATATATTGCAGGCAATGTGGCGAGCCAATGGGTTTCACTCTGCTCCAATGTAGTAATTATGGGCAGTATCGCAGCATTTGTGGGCAAACTTGCCTATGCAAAACCGCAGGCAGGCGATATTGTTTTTCTTGTCGCTGTAATTTTATTGTGCGTGGCTGTACAATTTGTATGCACTAAAATTTCCTCAAAAATGAGCTTTCTCTCCTCAAAGGAAGTTAAGCAAAAGCTGAGAAGTCTTATTTTTGAAAAGGTGCTGAGGCTCGGAGCATCGTACAACGAAAAAGTAAAAACCTCGGAAATCGTGCAGGTGTCGGTAGAGGGTGTAGAACAGCTTGAAACCTACTTTGGCGCATATCTTCCGCAGTTCTTTTATGCAATGATAGCGCCGCTTACATTGTTTATCGTAACCTGTTTTGTAAATGTTCTGTCGGCAGTTGTACTGCTTGTGTGTGTGCCGCTTATTCCCGTTGCGATTGCCGCCGTACAAACATGGGCGAAAAAATTACTCTCAAAGTATTGGGGTCAGTACACTGCCTTGGGCGATACTTTCCTCGAAAATTTGCAGGGACTTACAACTCTCAAAATTTACAAGTCCGATAAATTTAAAAATGACGAGATGAATATAGAGGCTGAAAAGTTCAGAAAAATAACAATGAAAGTCCTCACTATGCAGTTAAATTCAATTACAATTATGGATCTGATTGCATACGGCGGTGCGGCTGTCGGAATGATTCTTGCCGTAACGCAGTTTGCAGGCGGTCACATTGATATTTCGGGCTGCCTTTTTATAATACTTCTCTCGGCAGATTTCTTTATTCCAATGCGCCGGCTCGGCAGCTTTTTCCACATAGCAATGAACGGTATGGCGGCAAGCGATAAAATCTTTAATCTTCTTGATATTAAAGAAGAAAATTCCGCAAAAGAAAAAATCACAGATAATACCGACATTGAATGTAATAACCTCAGCTTTTCGTATGATGAAAGCAGAGAGATTTTGCATGGTGTAAATATGAGCTTTAAAAAGGGCAGTTTTACAGCTGTTGTAGGCAAAAGCGGCTGCGGTAAATCTACTGTTGCCTCAATTCTTACAGGAAAGAATAAAGGCTTTGGCGGCAGTGTGACGATTGGCGGTATTTCTATAAAAGAAATAAACGAAAACAGTCTGATGAAATCTATTACATATATCGGTCACAACAGCTATATTTTTAAGGGTACGGTGAGGGAGAACCTTTTAATGGCGGCGAATGTTAAAGACGAAGAGCTTTGGCGGGTGCTTGAGCAGGTTAATCTCGCAAACTTTTTAAAGAGCGAAAACGGACTCGATACCTTTATTAATGAAAAGGCAAGCAATATTTCGGGCGGTCAGCGCCAGCGACTTGCGCTTGCAAGAGCATTACTGCACAACAGCGACATATATATCTTTGACGAGGCAACCTCAAACATAGATATTGAGAGCGAAAACGATATAATGGAGCAGATTATTAAACTTGCCAAAACCAGAACAGTTATTCTTATTTCGCACAGGCTTGCAAATGTTGTGAATGCCGACAATATCTATGTAATGCAGGACGGAAACATAATAGAAAGCGGAGCACACACAGAGCTTTTGAAAAACAACAGTGTGTACGCAAATCTTTATAATTCGCAAATTCAGCTTGAAAACTACACAAAGGGGGTGTGAGCAATGAAAAAGAGAAGTAATTTAAACATTATGTTCAGACTTTCGGCACTTGTAAAGCCGCTCGCAGGCTTTATGGCGCTTGCAATAGCAATGGGCATAATCGGTAATTTGTGCGCAGCCTTTATAACAATACTCGGCGGATACGCTATCCTTGATGCGCTCAATATTTCTACGGGTATTTCAATGCTCACCGCCTTTATTCTTGCAGGTGTATTTGCACTTTTGCGTGGTGTTTTAAGGTACGCAGAGCAGGCGAGCAATCACTACATAGCCTTTAAATTGCTTGCGCTTATCCGAGATAAAGTGTTCATAGCCTTGCGCAGACTTTGCCCGGCAAAGCTTGAGGGAAAGGACAAGGGCAACCTTATTTCAATCATAACCTCAGACATTGAATTGCTTGAGGTATTCTATGCCCACACAATTTCTCCGATTGCAATAGCTGTTATCTTTTGCATTATTATGGTTGTGTTTATCGGCTCGTACAGTGTAATTCTCGGTATGCTCGCACTTGCGGCATATATCACTGTCGGGGTAATAGTGCCGGTTGCGGTTTCAAAGAGCAGTGGCAGTGACGGCGAAAAATTTCGCAAAAAATCGGGCGAGCTAAGCGCCTTTGTGCTTGACAGCCTGTACGGCATTTCGGAGTTAATTCAGTTTGGCGGCGGAAAAAATCGTGCGCAAAAGATGAATGAAAAAACCGAAGAACTGCTTGCAACCGAAAAGAGAATGAAACAAAAAACAGGCACAAGTACGGCTGTAACCAATACTGTAATCTTTGCTTTTGATATTATGCTGTTAGTTGCGGCGGCACTTCTGTATCAAAAAGATATGGTGGGTCTTGACGGTGTAATTATTCCCGTACTTGCACTTATGAGCTCGTTTGGCCCTGTTGTGTCGCTCGCAAACCTTGGCAGTACATTGCAGAATACATTTGCGGCAGGCAACAGAGTGCTTAATATTCTTGACGAGTCGCCTGTTGTTGAGGAGATTACAGGCAGGAAAGATATTGATTTTAATGGCGCAAAGGCGGAGAATGTTACCTTTGCGTATGGCGATGAGGTAATACTTGACAATGTATCGGTTGATATTAAAGAAAATACCGTTGTCGGAATTACAGGCAAGAGCGGCAGTGGCAAGTCAACCTTGCTAAAGCTGTTGATGAGATTTTGGCAGGTGCAAAAGGGTGATATTAAAATTTCAGACGCAAGCATAGAGGATATAAACACCTCGAATTTACGGGATATAGAAAGCTATGTTACGCAGGATACCCACCTTTTCCACGACAGCATTAAGAATAATCTCAGAATTGCAAAACTTGACGCAACAGATGAGGAAATAGTTAATGCCTGCAAAAAAGCCTCTGTTCACGATTTTATTATGAGCCTGCCAAACGGTTACGATACCATGGTAGGAGAACTCGGCGACACTCTGTCGGGCGGCGAAAAGCAAAGAATAGGACTTGCAAGGGCGTTTTTGCACAATGCGCCGCTTATGCTCCTTGACGAACCTACAAGCAACCTCGACAGCCTTAACGAGGCGGTTATTCTTAAATCGCTTAATGAGGAAAGAGAAAATAAAACCGTAGTGCTTGTATCGCACAGAGAGTCAACAATGAAGATTGCCGACACCGTTTATTGCGTGGAGAACGGGAGGACAAGCTGATGAGCAGAAAACTCGGTGTTGACGAAAAAAGGGAGAGAGAAAAGCAGGTTGTTTCCAAAATGATTGACCTGTACTGCCATAAAAAGCATAAGACCAAGGGCGAGATTTGCGCCGACTGCAAGGCTTTAAAGGATTATGCTCAGCTTAGGAGCAGTAAATGCCCTTTTATGGAAACCAAAACCTTTTGCTCAAACTGCAAGGTGCATTGCTACAAGCCGCAAATGCGTGAAAAGATAAGAGAGGTTATGCGTTTTTCAGGCCCGAGAATGATTTTTTATCACCCTGTTATGGCGGTCAGCCACCTTATAGAGAGCGGCAAAGAGAAAAAACAGCTTGCAAATCTCGCAAATAAAGACTAATTTTATAATAATGGTTTTTTATCAAAAGTTGGGGTTAAGAACGAATTTATCAAGTTTTCCCTTCACATAGGGGAAAACTTTAAAGTATGCTGAAATTTTTAAGACAGCGTCATTCCCATTATGTTTATTATAGAACCATATTTAACTAAGGCGGTGCGGCGGATTTGCTTATGCACCGTACCGCCGCATAAAAACAAGCAATAATATACCTGAAAGTTAGCCAAAGCTAACTTTGCAATAATATATCGGCTTTAATGCTTTATGCAAAAATTATTAAATTTGGAGGAAAGAAGATGAAAATAAAAAGAATATTATTTTTAGTTTTAGGCTGTATATCGCTTGCACTCGGTTGTGTGGGAATAGTATTGCCGATTTTGCCGACAGTGCCGTTCTTTTTGGCAACTGTGTTCTGCTTTGCAAATTCATCGCAAAGATTGCATAATTGGTTTGTTAATACAAAAATGTATAAAAAGAACCTTGAGTCATTTGTAAACAAAAAGGGAATGACCACAAAAACAAAGGTAAAAATCATAACTTCGGTCACTGTACTTATGACATTCGGCTTTGTGCTAATGCTGATAAAGGGCATACTCGTCCCTTGCATAATTTTAGCAACAGTATGGCTTTGCCACCTGGTTTATTTTATATTCTTTGTAAAAACGATTTCGGAATGAAATTAAGTCAAAAAGTAAATTGAGCAAAATAAAACAAACCCGTTTCATAAGGCTAATTTATTGTTAGTTTAGAAAACGGGTTTGTTAGTTATATAATGTATTTATTTAGATTTTTAGTAATGTAACTATTGTAAAAGTATTATCTTTGCAGCTTATCGTAACATCGCCAGAGTAAGATTTGGCGATGTTTTTTAATATTTCAATACCGAGTCCATGGTGGTTTGGCTTTGTCGAAGTTAGATTTTCGGTATCTTTGGGTATATTAGTGTCGCAATAGTTTATACATTTTACAACAAAATTATTGCTTTTAATTTGCGCAGAAAGAATAATAAATGCTTTAGTTTTATCTTTTGCAGCTATGCAGGCCTCAGTCGCATTGTCAATTATATTTGTGAACATTCTGCAAAGGTCAGTGCTTTTGATATTTATATTATTCGGAATATTCAGATTGCAGGAAAACTCAATGTTGTTGGATTTAATTTTATCGTATTTGTTTATTATAATGATATTTACCAATTCGTTTTCGCAAAATTTTCTGATTTTATTATTTTCGAGTGTATCTGTTAATTCTTGAATTACCACTTTTGCCTGCTCTTTGTTTGTGCTTACGTTACCGTCGACCAATGTTTTTATAACCGTAACCATATTGCTTATATCATGGTTTATTTTTCTCGTTTCTGCGATATTTGTTTTCAGTTTGTTATAGTAATCAAGTTCCAACACATTTTTTAAATTAGAAAGCTCCAAAGCCTCTTTCAATTCGTGATTTTCTGAATTTACAAGCAATACCTTGTATAGAGCTATGTCTCCGATAATCATACATATAATTGTTCCAAAAATAAAAATCCATAATGTAATATTGGCACTTGTAAGTTCGAAATTGTTATTATTGTATACCGATATTGCTATGGCTGAACTGCACATGAGTTGTGAAATAATAATAATATCAAATTGCCACATTTTTGATGAATAATTTTTGTTTTTGAGATTTTTATTGAAAAGTTTTTTGCATATTACAAGGAAAATCCAAAGAACCAGAATTGCGACAAAATTGCTGCAAGCATTTGCAACCTTATCATAACGCAAAGAAAAGCCAATAAATGTAAACAGTGCCATTACAGTAATTTCTGTTATGCACATTGAAGCAAGAAAAAGAACATAAGCAATTGTTTTTTGAGATATTTTATTGCTGAAACATACATAGAATAAGACTGCTAACATACCAAATATAATAATTGGTTTAAACGGATTTCGATTGATTTCTTCATTTATTCGAGATAAAAAGGAGATAACCATTGTTAAGACAACGAACATTGTGAGTATTATTTTATAGATAGGCTTGTCCTTTTTCAAATTGAGCATTTGTAGCGGAAATTGAAGAAATGTAACTGTTGTAATCAGGTCTAATATAGTTTGACAAACAAGTAACATATTGCTTATCCTCCCAAATTCATAAGATATAGGTTTTTAGCCTCTTTAGCATAAGAATTGCTTATCGGGACAATTATTCCGTTTATAAGCGTGAATTGCCCGATTTCATGTGATTTTACATAATTTATATTTACAATGTAGCTTTGGTGACACCTTATGAAAAAATCCGGAAGTTCTTCGGAAAACTCGGAAAGCTTTTTGTAGCAACGGAAGGTTTCACTTTCAGTGATTATTTCGCAAATTCGCTTTGAGCTTTGAATGTAAAAAATTTTATCTGTGGGGATAATATATTCCTTAAAATCATATGAGATTTTTAACTTTGCTTTTTTCTTTTTATAATTATTCTCAATCTGCTTTATAAAAAAGTTTAAGACATTGTACTGAATTGGTTTTTCAAGAAATCCCTGAGGATTTATATTATCAAAAATATCGTTGTAATATGTATTTCCGTAGCCTGTTATGAAGATAATCTGAACATTCGGATTAATATTTTTTACATCTTTTGAAAGAGAAATTCCATTGTCATTACCCAAAATAATATCAATAATAAGCAAGTCAATGTTGTGATTTTTTACAATGTCAATAGTATCAGTACGATTTGAGGAAATAAATGTTTTGTAATTGAATTTATTGCAAATATAATCCGATAAACTTTTGCTAATTAATATATCATCGTCACATATCAAAACATTCATGCGCTTTCACTCCCTAAACAAATTAATTATGCAATAAGTATATCATATTTGAATAGAAAATAAAAGAATTTATTTATTTTTGTAGAAATATGTAAAAAATAATACATTTAATGTAACAATTGATTGAAACAATACATTGTAAATATTGTATAATTATTAATGAGCAGATTTAATATTTGTGTAAATAAAATTAATATTTTATTATTTTTCTAAGGAGAGATTGTAATGAAAAAATTTTTAAAAAAAGTCCTTTCTGTATCATTGGTAATTATTTCAATTGTCAGTGTAACGGTTAATGCAACATTTTTGTCTGAAGCAAGATCATCAATTACATATACCGAGAACGATGATTTTGAATATACGGTTGCAATAAATGATATTGACGATGGTACTACTTGGGTTAAAAAATATATAGGCAATAATAATAAAGTAGTAATTCCCGATGAAATTGACGGACGAAAAGTAGTTGGTATTGATAGTTATGCTTTTGAGGGTTGCTCACAGGTAACTGACATTACAATACCTAATAGTGTCGTAAAGCTTGGATATAATACATTTGATGATACAAGCTGGTATAAGAATTTATATGCTGCTTCTCCTAATGGTGTAGTATATATAAATAATATTGCTTACTGTTATAAAGGTGATATACCTAATGACGGTACTGTTGAATTTGATTATGGAACTATCAGTATTGCAGGCGGAGCATTTTGGGGAGAAGAAAAGCTTTTAAAAATCGTTTTGCCGGACACTATAACTTATATAGGTGAAAATGCGTTTTATTGCTGTGAAAATTTGAACGACTTTGTGCTTCCTGATAGTGTAAAAGAAATTGGTGAAAATTCATTTTACGAATGTTCAAATCTCAATAGTATTACTTTTCCTGATAGCTTAGAGAATATAGAAAGCTATGCTTTTAGTGGGTGTTCAAATCTTACTGAAATTGTTTTTGGCAAAGGATTGACTCGCATAAATTCAGGTACATTCGGATACTGTTATGAGTTAACCGATATTATAATTCCTGATAACATCAGGAGTATTGATTCTGAAGCATTTGAGTACTGCTATAATTTAGAGAACATTTCAATTTCTGACAATATATTTTTTATCGGCAAGCGTGCGTTTTACAATACAAAATGGTATGATAACCAACCTGATGGGGTGATTTATTTAGGCAAAACTCTTTATAAATATAAAGGTGAAATGCCTGAAAATGAATCGATAAAGATAAAAGAAGGTACAATAGGTATTGCGAGTAGTGCTTTTGATGATAGAGCAAACTTATCAAGTATTACTGTACCATGTAGTGTAATTGGCTTTGGTTCCGATGTTTTTTACGGTTGTGATAATTTAACAATATATAGTTATAAAAATTCAAATGCAGAAGTTTATGCAAATGAAAATGAAATAGATTTTATTTCTGTTGGTGATTATGTAAAAGATTTTGAATTTAGTTATAAATTGTTAGATGATGACACTGTTGAAATAACAAAATGCATAGGAACGGGTACGAGCCTAAAAATACCTTATGAAATAGATGGACATACCGTATCTGCATTAGGCGATTATGCTTTTATGGGATGTGCAAATCTTCAGAAAGTTCAAATTGCATATAATATTAAAAAAATAGGCATGAATGTTTTTAATTATGAAAGCTTAAAAGAAGTAAATTTTGTAGGCAGTTATGATGATTGGAAAAATGTTAAATCGTCTACAAATTTTAAAAGTATGCATTTTAGTGCTTCTAAAAACGCTGATGAAACAAATCGATATGAAGATTACGAGTATAATATATTGGATAATAATACAATAGAAATCACAGGGTATATTGGCTACGATACCGAAATTGACATTCCCGATACTATAAAAGGCAGAGATGTCGCAAGTATAGGTGATGAATCATTTTCAGATATGTATATCTTTGACCGTGATGTTATAATAACCGTTAATCTTCCCACTACACTAAAAAATATTGGGGAAATGGCATTTTGGAATAATGATAATATAAAGGAAATAACTATTCCTAATGGCGTTGAAACAATCGGCGGCGGTGCTTTTGGCGGTACAGCTTTAGAAAAACTGTTTATACCGGAGAGCGTTAAGTACTGCGACCATTTATTCGATTTTAATATACTAAAAGAAATTACTGTTGACGAAAACAATAAAAATTATTACAGCAAAGATGGATGCTTATTTAGAAAATCAGATAATGTTCTCTTATTATATCCTTATGGTAATGAACGAACCGAATACACAATTCCTGACGGAACAACAGGGATAGATGATTATGCTTTCTTTAGAGGAACGGCAAAATTAAAGACATTGACTATACCGGGAAGTGTTAAAACCTTAAAAATGTGGACAGCTGCTCACAGTAATCTTGATAAAGTTATTTTAAATGAAGGTGTGGAGAGTATTTTGAAACATGCCTTTGTAAATTGTAATTTTAAGGAAATATATATTCCTAAAAGCGTAACCACTATTGAAGAATTAGCTTTTGGATATGATAATATGGACAGCTTGAGTCCTCAAAAAATTGAAGGCTTTAAAATTTACGGCTACAATAATACTGCTGCCGAAAAATATGCTCTGGATAATGGATTTGAATTTATTGCATTGGATGATGAAGCCGTTACAGGCGACTCAAACCAAGACGGTATAGTAAATGTAAACGATGTTACATACTTGCAAATGCACATTGCAGGCAAAAAAACCACCGACGGTTCGGCTTTTATTGACGAAACAAACAAGCTGTTGTTTGACTGCATTGATATGAACAAGGACGGCAAGCTCACCGTTACAGATGTTACTGCTTTACAAATTTATATTTCAAAAAATAACTGATAGGAGAGATTACAATGAAAAATACAAAAAGAATAACAGCCGTAATACTGTCTGCACTTATGATGACAAGTGCATTTTCCGTACTGCCTGTAAGTGCGGCTGAGGTTGAAAGTAATACTTCGGCTGTGTCTTCATATGAAAATTTTATAAGCGGTGACTATGAGTATTCATTACTTGATGATGGTACAATTGAGATATCCAAGTATGTGGGTAATGATAGTGATGTAACTATTCCTGATGAAATTGACGGAAAAAAGGTTACGAGTATAGGTGAATGGGCTTTTTCCAGCCTTTTAAATTTAACCAATATAACTATTCCAAATAGTGTTATAAATATTGGAAATAGTGCTTTTTCCGGTTGCACAAACTTAACGAATATAACAATGCCAAATAGTATCAAAAGTATAGGAGAAACTGTTTTCTTAAAATGCCAAAACTTAGTAAATGTAACAATACCTAACAGTGTTACAAGTATTGGTACTTGGGCTTTTTCAAGTTGCAAAAGCTTAACAAATATAACGATACCAAATAGTGTTACAAGCGTTGGTAGGTATGCTTTTTATGGTTGTGAACATTTAGCAAATATAGCAATATCAAATAATATTACTGTTATTGGAATGGGTGCTTTTTATGATACAGCCTGGTATAATAACCAACCTGACGGTATGATAGTGGCAGGTAAAGTGTTGTATAAATATAAAGGAAGTATGCCCGAAAACACAAAATTAATTATACCGAATGAGATTGTTTCAATTACAGATGAGGCTTTTTATGATTGTGAAAATCTCTCAAATGTAATAATTCCAAACAGTGTTGCAAGTATTGGAAATCGTGCTTTTTATGGTTGTGAAAATCTATTAAATGTAACAATTCCAAGTAGTGTTGCAAATATTGGTTATAGTGCCTTTGAATATTGCGAAAATTTAGAAAGTATTAATATTCCTTATGGTATTAAAAGTATTGAAGATGGTACTTTTAAGGACTGTTCAAATTTAGTAAATATAACCATTCCTGAGACTGTTACAAGCATTGCCTCCCATGCATTTGAAGGTTGTATGCGATTAGAAAATATATCAATTCCTGATAGTGTTGTTGATATTGGCAGATATGCTTTTAATTGTACAGAATGGTATGATAATCAACCTGATGGAATTGTATTTGCAGGTAAAATATTATATAACTACAAGGGTGATATGCCGAAAAACACAGATATTATTATTTCTAACGGAACAAAAGCTATTTCACAGGGTGCCTTTAGTGATTGTGTGAATTTAAGAAGTATATCTATTTCGAACAGTATTTCAAATATCAGTAGTGATATGTTTAGTGGTTGTACAGGTTTAACAAATGTATTCATTCCAAATACAGTCACTGAAATAGGTTATAATGCTTTTGAACATTGCTCAAGTTTAAAAGATATTAATATTCCGAACAGTGTTACAAGTATAGGAAACAGTGCTTTCTATTACTGTACAAGTTTGGAAAATATAGTCATCCCTGTTGGTACTAAAAGTATTGGAAGTAACGCTTTTTACGGCTGTTTAAATTTAAGTAGTGTAACGATTCCTAACACCGTTACAAGTATTAATGAAGCAGTATTCGGAAATTGTACAAAATTAAAAAGTATAGTAATTCCTGAAAGTATTAATGCTATTAATCCGTTTGCTTTTTCTGGTTGTACAAGTTTAAAAACTATTATAATTCCTAAAAATGTTAATTTTTTGGGACATAATTGTATTGGTTATTATTATGATGAAGACAGTCACGATTACTTAAAAATTGAAAATTTTAAAATTTACGGTTACAAAAATACTGCGGCAGAAAAGTATGCTCAAGATAATGGTTTTGAATTTATAAGTCTTGCAGATGATATAATATTTTCTGATAAATCTACAGGTATAACCGTCAACGGTGTTATGCAAGAGGATACTGTTTTAAATGTAGCAAAACTTGAAAACACCTTTGAAAATTCTGTTGCAACATATGACATAACCTTGCAAAAGGACGGTGCTGTTATTCAGCCCGACAGTACAATTACTGTCAAAATTCCAAGCAATGCAGAAAATTGTAAAGTAATGTGGCTTAAAGATGACGGCACAGCCGAAGATATGAACGCAGAATATACAGATGATTGTTATGTGTTCACCACAGACCATTTAAGTGTTTACGCATTGGTACTTAATAAAACAATTCTCACCGGTGACGCTAACCAAGACGGTATTATAAATGTAAACGATGTTACATACTTGCAAATGCACATTGCAGGCAAAAAAACCACCGACGGTTCGGCTTTTATTGACGAAACAAACAAGCTGTTGTTTGACTGCATTGATATGAACAAGGACGGCAAGCTCACCGTTGCCGATGTAACAGCATTGCAGATTCATATTTCAGAAAATAACTGATAGGAGAGATTACAATGAAAAATACAAAAAGAATAACAGCAATAATATTATCAGCATTAATGACCGTAAGTGCATTTTCGACTTTATCTGTAAGTGCGGTTACTGTTGACAGCAATGCACCTGTTGCTTTGGCGGATTTCCAAAGTCAAAACGATATTAAGTGGAATATTGATTTAAACGGAACACTTCACATTAGTGGAAGCGGAATTATCAACGAAGATGAATCAAGTTATGACGAAGAAGGAATACCTTGGTATGAGGACCGCAATCGAATTAAGAAGGTTATAGTTGGTGAGGGTATTACAGGTGTTGGAAATTATGCGTTTTGGGATTGCTGTAATCTTGAAAGTATAGAAATACCGGAAAGCGTAACATATATTGGTGTGTTTTGCTTTTTGCTCGATACTAAGCTTTATAGTATAAATGTTGATAGCAACAATAAATATTACTCAAGCGTAGATGGAATTTTGCTTAATAAAGATAAAACAGAAATTGTAAAATATCCTAATAAAATGCAAAGTACTTATGACATACCAAACACCGTTACTGACATATTGCCATATGCGTTCAGAGATGATACAAATTTACAGTATATATCGTTGCCGCAAAACATAACAACAGTGGGCTACGGTGCGTTTATGGATTGCCCTAATTTGGTAAAGGTGACTTTACCAACAGAATTAACAACTATCGATTCTGACGCATTTGGATACTTGTTTAGAATGGGTGGAAATATACATGTAAATGATTTTAAAATTTACGGCTACAATAATACTGCTGCCGAAAAATATGCTCTGGATAATGGATTTGAATTTATTGCATTGGATGATGAAGCCGTTACAGGCGACTCAAACCAAGACGGTATAGTAAATGTAAACGATGTTACATACTTGCAAATGCACATTGCAGGCAAAAAAACCACCGACGGTTCGGCTTTTATTGACGAAACAAACAAGCCGTTGTTTGACTGCATTGATATGAACAAGGACGGCAAGCTCACAGTTGCAGATGTAACCGAACTTCAGGTTTATATTTCAACAAAAGGCTAATTTATTTAATATTATTTTAAGGAGGAATTAACTTTGAAAAAAATATTATCAATATTACTTGCCGGAATAATTACTTTCAGTAGTATGTGGCTTATTCCTACATCAGTAAATGCCGCAGAAACTACAACGAATGTTCAAAGCAGCGGTGTTGAAAAAACCGGTGTACCATTATTTCAGGCAAATATTATAGCAAACGGTTATAACAATGATGGAGATAGTTATTATAACTTATTAAAAAGTATGCAGGATCCGCTTTACTACACTCTAACGGAGCTTATGTTAGATGATGGTGTGCTTTGTTGGACTTCAAACTTTTGGAATGCTGCATTTAATTCTGATTTTCAAAGAAATCCATCATATTTTTATGAAGTTATGCTTATGGGCTTTTTAAAATATGATCAAAAGCAGTTAGATACTTCCAGAGTTTTGAACAGTCAGGAAATGAGTTTAGCTACATCAATATATGACAAGTTAGCTGATAAATATATTGATAAATTTGAAAATCCGTCATATAAGGATTTTTTAAAACAGCTAAAAGAAATACCAAAAGATGAGTATGAAAACATTATTTCAAATATTGATGACATAAAAATAAGTAAAGAGCTATTGGGTACATTGTCATCAGGCTGCTCAAATGCTATTGAGTTAGTTGAAGCAGTTTCTGAATATCAAGTTTTGCTTAATGCAAAATCTGAGCGCATTGAGATGTTAAAATTGGCGAAATCAAAAGTTACAGACAATGAATACTTTACAAAGGCTGTTGATGATATAATAGCACATATGGAAGAAACATCAATAGATTATGTAAGCGGTAAATTAATGGAAAAAATCTGGAATAATTTTTTGGATACAGCCTGGGACTTAATTGTAAAAGACAGTCCGATTGCTCCGATATTAGCTGCGATAGATATTGAAAAAATGACATTGGATGTATTGTTTAACTCCAGCGAAACTGCCTCAAATAATTTCAAATTACTTGTATTGTATATAGTTGATACATATTTCAGAAGTGCATTAGATAAATCGTATAACGATTATAAAAGCAACGGAACCGTTGAAAATGCAGAAATTCTTATTCAGTGTTACAAAGCATACATAGAGTATCAGGTGTATGGATTGGATTATACAAAAACCTTTATTGACGGTATTGTTGACGGCGGACCGATTCATAGCATAGTTGAGCAGATATTTTTCAAGGAAAACATAGAAAATGCCGCCGAGCTTAATAATTTTTGCGACACTCAGATAAATAACAGAAAAAGACTTCTTGAATTATTAGAAAAATCAGCCGATAATTATTATAAATCTACCGGACTTGACGAGCTTGTTGATGCTATTCAATCAGGTGACTCGGAAGTAAATATCCCTGTTACGGGTATTTCCTTTAAAGATTCTGAAATTACTTTAAACAGTACAGAGGATATCTGTTTAATTAACGCTGATGTTTATCCTCAAAATGCTACCAATAAAAAAGTAGTGTACACAAGCTCTGACCCGTCTATACTCAGTGTTCCGTCCGACGGAGGCTTTGCCTCACAAAAGGGCAAAGGTACGGTTATTGTAACCGCAACAACAGAAGACGGCGGCTTTACCGCAACACAGACGGTAAATGTTGGATATAACTTACCATCTACTGTAATAGATAAAGGAAAATGTGGAGATAAAGTTTATTGGACTCTTTATAGCTACGGAAAATTATATATATCAGGTGAAGGCGATATTGAAGATTATAATGTTGCATACAACTATAATAGTCCTTGGTATTCAGATGGATTAAAATTAAATATAAATACTGTAAATATCTCCAACGGTATTACGAGAATTGGTGACTGCGCATTTGATGGTTTAGGTATAACAAGTATAACAATACCTGATAGTGTTACGAGCATAGGCAACGATGCTTTTGGTGATTGTGGAAATTTGACCGATATTACAATTCCTGATAGCGTTACAAGCATAGGAGATTATACGTTTTACGGTTGTAAAAGTCTGACAAGCATAACCATTCCGTGCAGCGTTACAAGCATAGGAGATTATACGTTTTACGGTTGTAAAAGTCTGACAAGCATAACCATTCCGTGCAGCGTTACGAGCATAGGCAACGATGCTTTTGGCTTCTGTGAAAATTTGACCAATATTACAATTCCTGATAGCGTTACAAGCATAAGCGATGATGCTTTTAGCAACTGTGAAAATTTGACCGATATTACAATCCCAGACAGCGTTACGAGCATAGGTTCGAGAGCATTTTACGGTTGTAAAAGTCTGACAAGCATAACAATCCCTAATGGTGTTACAAGCATAGGCGGAAGTGTATTTGAAGATTGCACAAGTCTTACAAGCATAACCATTCCAAACAGCGTTACAAGCATAGGAAATTATACGTTTTACGGTTGCACAAGTCTTACAAGCATAACCATTCCAGACAGCGTTATAAGCATAGGCTGGTGTGCATTTTATGATTGCGCAAGTCTGACTAGTATAACAATACCAAATAGTATTACAAGTATTGGATTAGAGGCTTTCGATAATACACCTTGGTATGATTCTAAGCCGGATGGTATAGTATATATTGGAAAAATATTATATAGATATAAAGGCGATATGCCTGCTAATACTAATATAGTCATTCCTGATAGTGTTGCAAGCATAGGCTACAGAGCATTTTATATGTGCACAAATCTGACAAGTATAACAATTCCAAACAGCGTTACAAGCATAGAAGAAAGTGCATTTGAATGTTGCAAAGGTCTGACAAGTATAACAATTCCAAACAGCGTTACAAGCATAGAAGAAAGTGCATTTGAATGTTGCAAAGGTCTGACAAGCGTAACAATTCCGGATAGTGTTAAAAGCATAGGTGGTGATGTATTTTTCGGTTGTGATAGTCTGACAAGTATAACAATACCGGACAGCGTTACAAGCGTAGGCCAGAGTGCATTTGAATATTGCGAAAGTCTGACAAGCATAACCATTCCAAACAGTGTTATAAGCATAGGTTGGAGTGCATTTGAAAATTGCACAAGTTTGACAAGCATAACAATACCGGACAGTGTTACAAACATAGGTGGGAGTGCATTTGAAAATTGCACAAGTCTAGAAAATATAACCATTCCAAATAGCGTTACAAGCATAGAGAAGAAGGCATTTTATGGTTGTAAAAGTCTGACAAGCATAACAATCCCTGATTGTGTTACAAGCATAGGTAACGGAGCTTTTTACGGTTGTAAAAGTCTGACAAGCATAACCATTCCTAATGGTGTTACAAGCATAGGAGAAGGAGCATTTAGAAATTGCAAAAGTCTTACAAGCATAACAATCCCTAATGGTGTTACAAGCATAGGCAGAAGTGCATTTGAATATTGCACAAGTCTGACAAGCATAGCAATCCCTAATGGTGTTACAAGCATAGACTACTATACATTTGAATATTGCACAAGTCTGACAAGCATAATAATCCCTGATAGTGTTACAAGTATAGGTGGAAGCGCATTTAAAGGTTGCGACAATTTAACAATTTACGGTTACAAAAATACAGCTGCAGAAGAATATGCTCTTAATAATGGATTTAAATTTATAAATCTTGCTGAGGAAAGAACATTAACCGACAAAGCTACAAGCATATCAGTCAGCGGTGTGGTAAATAGTAATGCCGATTTAAATGTAAGCAAGCTGGAAAATACCTATGAAAAATCAGTTGCTACATATGACATTACTTTGCAAAAGGACGGCATAGCTATACAGCCTGACGGAGCAATAACAATAAAAATTCCAAGTGATGTAAAAGATTGCAAGGTAATGTGGCTAAAGGATGACGGCACAGCCGAAGATATGAACGCAGAATATATAGACGGATGTTATGTATTTACCACCAACCATTTGAGTGTATATGCTCTTGTTCAGAATAAGCAATATTTAAAAGGCGACGCAAACCAAGACGGCGTTGTAAATGTAAACGATGTTACATACTTGCAAATGCACTTAATTGGTCAGCTAAACAATGACGGCTCGGCCTATATAGATGAAACAAACAGAGAACTCTTTAATTGTGTTGATATGAACAGCGACGGTAAGCTCACAATTTTTGATGCAACCGAGATTCAATTATACATTGCAATGGATATTTAATACAGACTGCAATATATATCCTATTATACATAACTGTTATTATAAATAATTAACAGCATATTTTTACAAGCGGTAGTTTTCAGCTATCGCTTGTTTTTTTACAACAATATTTTTTAGACTGCATATTGACAAATCAATAAATTGATGTTAAGATAACAGTGTTATATAACGCTGTTATCTTTTTGTTGTGAGGTAAAGTAAATGACAGGCAATGAAGACACAAAGATAAAAATTGAAAAGGCGGCGCTTGCTGAGTTTATGGACAAAGGCTTTGCCAATGCCTCATTAAGGCAGATAGTTAAAAATGCAGGACTTACTACGGGTGCTTTTTACAAGTATTATTCTACTAAAGAATCGCTTTTTGCCGCCCTTGTTGAACCATATGCAAATAAAATATATTCAATTTACGATGTTACATTGCAGAATTTCCAAACCTTAACGAGCGAAGAACAGCAAAAAGCAATGATAAGGGTTTCTACCGATTCTATTTCCGAAATGATTGATTACATTTACGAGCATTATGATAATTTTAAGCTGCTACTGTGCAAGGCAGACGGCACACCTTTTACTTCGTTTATTCATAACCTTGTTGAAAAGGAAACCGACTCAACACTTAGGTTTATTGAGGATATGAGAAACAGCGGTACAAATATTCCGAGGCTTGACAAAGACTTTGTCCATATGGTGTCAAGCGGAATGTTTTCGGCAATGTTTGAGATTGTGGCTCACGATATGGAAAAAAGCAAGGCTGTTGAGCGTGTAAAAATGCTGAAAAAGTTTTATACCGGCGGTTGGGAAAAACTTTTTGGAATTTCGTTTTAAATCAATAAAAAATTTCGTATCTATACTTACTGATACGAATTTTTTTAAACAAAAAGTTAGCTTAAACTAACTGAATTTAAAGGAGAGTGAAATAATGGAAAAAGCAAAATCCCCGGCAGCTTGGATTATGCAGTGGGCAGGCAAGCAAAAAATTCTCTATGCGCTCAGCATTGTGCTTGCGGTTTTTAATGTACTGTTCAAGCTGATACCGTTTTTTATCATCGGCGATGTTATCAACAGGCTGATAAACAGTGAAAAAGGCCTTAAAACCTATCTTATTGAAATTGCAATGATTGCAGGCTCGTTTGTTATAGCTGAGATTTTTCATTCAGTTTCAACGGCATTTTCGCACAGGGCTACTTTCAGCGTGCTCGGACAAATCCGCAAGAAAACCTGCGACAAGCTCTCTCGTGTGCCGCTCGGATATGTTAAAGACACCTCATCGGGTACTCTTAAAAACATTATGGTGGAGCGGATTGACAGCATAGAAACCACGCTTGCGCATATTCTGCCCGAATTTACTTCCAATCTGATTCCGCCCGTTGCGGTGCTTGTATATTTGTTTGTAATTGACTGGCGAATGGCACTGCTTTCGCTTGTAACCGTTGTGCTCGCCTTTTGCTCAACCTTTGGAATGTTTATCGGCTATGAAGAAAACTTTAAAAATGCGGTCGAAAAAACCAAAGCCCTAAACAATCATTATGATTGCGCATAGGCTAAAAACCGTTCGCAACGCAGACCAAATCGCAGTTGTGGAAAACGGCAAAATTGCTCAGCTCGGCACACACACTCAGCTTATGCAGGAGGGAGGCATTTACAGGAGCTTTGTTAATGCCCGTCAGCAGGCGGCAGGCCGTAAAATTTAGCAATAAAAGATATTCGCTTATCTTTTAGCATAAAATTAGGTGAAAGGCGGTGAAAAATGCTTTTACAAGAAACAGCAATACTCTTAATTCCGTTTTTGGGCACTTCCTTGGGTTCTGCAATGGTTTTCTTTACCAAAAATAAAATCAACGAGAAATTCCAAAAATTCTTGCTCGGATTTGCCTCAGGCGTTATGATAGCGGCGTCTGTATGGTCGCTGATAATTCCGTCAATAGAAATGGCGGAAAAGCAAAATACAGTTGCGTGGCTGCCGTCTGCAATCGGCTTTTTGCTCGGCATAGTTTTCCTGCTTTTGCTCGACAGCGTAATTCCGCATTTGCATTTAAACAGCGACAAACCCGAGGGCGTAAAAACAAGGCTTTCCAAAAACACCATGCTTGTGCTTGCGGTTACCCTGCACAACATTCCGGAGGGTATGGCGGTGGGCGTAACGCTTGCAGGAGCACTTACCGAGAATACAGGCATATCCGTTGCGGGCGCAATCTCGCTTGCCGTAGGAATTGCAATTCAGAATTTCCCCGAGGGCGCAATAATATCTTTGCCGCTCAAGGACGGCGGCTGTTCCAAAATAAAATCGTTTTATTACGGTGTGATTTCGGGTGTTGTTGAACCGATAGGTGCGATAATTACACTGATTTTTGCAGGAATTGTAACGCAAATATTGCCGTATCTTTTGTCATTTGCGGCAGGAGCAATGATTTATGTTGTTACAGAGGAGCTTATTCCCGAATCGCAAAGCGGAAACCACTCAAATGTCGGCACAATAGGTGTTGCCGTTGGGTTTGTAATTATGATGATTTTAGATGTCAGCTTGGGATAGTCTACAAAAGACAGATGCTTTTTCGTCTGTATTATTGACAAATTTCGACAAATGAGTATAATATAATTATCAAAATCTTAGGAGGAACAGTTATGAAGAATTTTTTAAAAAATGAAAAATTATGGTGTGTTGTTGCAGGTGCGGCAGCAGTTATCGTTGGTAAAAAAGTATTTACTTCGCCAAAGACCCGCAGCGCAGCAGTAACAGGTCTTGCCAAGGGTATGAAGCTCCAGAAGGACGCAAAAGCTAAGTTCCAGAGTATGAAGGACGAGGCAGCCGACCTTTGCTACGACGCAAAGACCGAGGCAGGCATTGCAGAAGAAACTGAAGCAGAAGTTGAAGAATAATGAAATATTCTATTGTGTATGATAAGCCGCAGCGAATCAGATTTCGTTGCGGCGCATATGCTTTTGATAAGGCGTATGAGGGTTATATTTATAATTTATTAATTGAAAAAAGCTATGTAAAAAAGGTTGAGGTAAATGCCGAAAACGGCGGTATCCTTGTTATGTACAGCAGCGGTTATCGTCAGAATGTAATCAATGTGGTTGCCTCAATAGAGCGCAGTTCGCTTGTGCCTGTAAAGGCAAAGAAAACTGTCAGCGTTAAGGATATTGACAATAATTTTAAAACAAATCTGATTTCGTGCATTGCAAAAAGATTTTTGCAAAATTTAATTTTGCCTGCACCAATCAGAACTGTAATTACAATTTACAGAAGTATCCGATACATAAAGAAAGGCTTAAAGGCTTTGTGGAACTGCAAGCTCAATGTAGATGTGCTTGACGGTGCGTCTATTGCAACCTGCCTGCTGCAAAGGAACTTTAAGACCGCAGGCACTATTATGTTCTTGCTTTCGGTATCGGGTATGCTTGAGGATTATACCCACGCTCGCACAAAGGCTGTGCTTACCGACAGCCTTGCAATTAAAACCGACAAGGTGTGGCTTGTAACCGCCGATAATTCGGATGTGCTTATTCCTATTTCCGAGCTTTCGGAGGGCGACAATATCAGAGTGCAGACAGGCAATGTTATCCCTGTTGACGGTGTTGTTGTGTCGGGCGAGGCAACCGTAAACGAGGCGTCTATGACAGGCGAGCCTCTGCCTGTTGCCAAGCGAGAGGGAATAACCGTATTTGCCGGCACTGTGGTTGAGGACGGCAACATTGTTGTTAATGTAAAGGCGCTTTCGTCAAACACAAAAATCAGCAGGATTATTGAGCTTATTGATAATTCCGAAAACCTAAAGGCAGGAGTGCAGAGCAGAGCCGAAACCTTGGCAGACCGCATTGTGCCGTTCAGCTTTTTGGGATTTTTAGCAACATTAATTCTCACAAGGAATATTACCAAAGCGGTATCCTTGCTTATGGTAGACTATTCGTGTGCAATTAAGCTGTCTACTCCGATAGCCGTAATCTCGGCGATAAAAGAGGCTGCCGACCACGATATTACAGTAAAGGGCGGCAAGTATCTTGAGGCTTACGCTCACGCCGACACCATTGTTTTTGACAAAACAGGTACGCTCACAAACGCAGAGCCAAAACTCGAAAAGGTAATTTCTTTCAGCGATTATTCGGAGGACGAAATTCTCACAATAGCCGCTTGCCTTGAGGAGCATTTTCCGCATAGCGTGGCAAATGCCGTTGTAAATGCCGCAAGCGAAAGAGGACTTTCTCACATAGAAGAGCATACAGATGTTGAATATATTGTAGCTCACGGAATAGCCACTTCACTCCATGGCAAAAAGACAGTAATCGGCAGCAAGCACTTTGTGGTTGAGGACGAGCAGATTACCGTAACCGAGGAACAGCAGAATATTATTGATGAAAAGTCGGGCGCTTGCTCGGTGCTTTATCTTGCCATAGGCGGCGAGCTTGTGGGTGCGTTGTGCATTAGCGACCCACCACGGGCAGAGGCGGCAAAAGCCATTGAAATGCTCAGAAATCAGGGAATAGAAAGGGTTATTATGCTTACGGGCGACAGCCAGAAAGCCGCACAAATGACCGCAGAAATGCTCGGCATTACAGAGTACAGATGTCAGGTTTTGCCTGAGGATAAGCATAAGTATGTTGAGGAGCTTAAAAAGAGCGGCAAGGGCGTAATTATGGTTGGTGACGGTATCAACGATACCCCTGCACTTGCGGCGGCGAATGTATCGGTTGCTATGCGAGATGCCTCGGATATTGCAAGGGAAACCGCAGACATTACAATCAAGGGTACAGACCTTACAGAGCTTGCAAGAATCAGAACCATAAGTACAGCTTTAATGGACAGAATTAACCGAAATTACAGATTTATCGTCGGCTTTAATTCGGCATTAATGGCATCGGGCTTTTTGGGTCTTATCTCTCCGTCAATGTCGGCATTGCTCCACAATTCTTCCACAATGCTTATTTGTGCCAAGAGTATGACTCCCCTCACAGAGAAAAAGCATAAGAGAAGAAAGACAAAAGAAAACAATTTATAATCTGATTTGATTTTTAAAATTACGGACTTGTTTTTAGCTGATAAACAGGTTCGTAATTTTTTGTATGCAAAACATAGTAAAATATCGTTAAGCAACGGCAATATTATGCGTAAGTTGTCTGTTGTAAATAAAAACATACAAAATAATTTCGGCAAAACATAGCTGCCGTTTTACGCATTGTGCTTGAGCACAGACCTTTGCGGAGTAAGGTGTGAAAATCCGTTTTTCCTTTCGTCCTCGGTAGTCGGCAGTAATTACGAAATGGTAGCCAAGGCTTTTGACGAGGGCCGGGCAGGAGTAGCGTTTAAAACAATCGGTATGTTTACTCCAAACGAGGTTTCTCCGAGATTTGCTGAACTTGATAAGGAAGACACGGCTTTTGTCGGTTTTAAAAATATTGAACATATCAACCTATTCTCTTGAAGAAAACCTTGATTTTTTCAGAAAGCTAAAGGAAAATTATCCCACCAAGGTAATTATTGCCTCTATTATGGGCAGCAACGAAGACGAGTGGACAAAACTTGCCTCTCTTTGCGAAAAGGCAGGCGCAGACGGACTTGCGGCTATCAACACCATAAAAAGCATTATGAATGTTGATTTAAACGGATTTTCAACCTCGCCTAATGTAAGCGGTAAATCCTTGGCAAATGTGCCGACTACATTCTCAGAGATGAATCAAATGTATTCAGCGTGTTTGTTGATGCCTACAATGATGACTGCGTGGCAAAAATACGCTCACGAATTTATGTTTCGGACGAAAGAGCAAAGGATATGAAAAAGCGTACCGAATTTGCACTATACAGGTAAACAGATTTTTGCTGACATAACATAAAAGCCAAACATTGCAGAAAGTTTTGTAATGCCTGGCTTTTATTTTGTTATTACACAATGTTAAGTGTAAAATATTTTATAAAACTATGCTTTGCGCATTAATTCATCAAAAACCAAACCGCACCTATGCAATTACATAAGTGCGGTTTATTGTTGTAAATTCTAATGTTCTGAATAGTGGTGCGCCTTATCGAGCAGCATATCCTTTACTTTCATAAGCCTTGTTCGGCTGCTGCGGTCGTTTTCCTCAAGCTTCATTGAAATGTACTTTATCGTTTCCTGATACCTCGGTATCATAACATGCTCAAGCGAGTTTACTCGGCGGCGTGTTTTTTCAATCTCTGCCGACATCAGCTCGCAGCTTTTTTCAATCTCTGCCAAACGAATAAGGTCGGGCAATAGGTCGTTCAGGCTCATTACCGCATCGTCAAGCTCAAACGAAGTAAAAGCAAAGCCATAGGGGAAAATATCTCCCTCGCTGCTCGTTCGTGTGCTTGTGGTAAACTGCGGAATATCCACGCTCATTACATTTTTTGATGAAATTTCAAGGTCTATTCTCTGCTTTGGCGACATCAATGCGGCGTCAAGCGCCTCTTTAGACATAACCGCACTTGCGTTCACAAAGTGGTTGCCGCACTCAGCAAGCTCGTTTTCTATCTTTTCTCTGAGTGCCTTGTTCTCCTTTACAAGGTCAAGAAAACGGCGCATCAGCTCGTCACGCTTGTCTTTTAACATTTTATGACCACGAGTAGCCGTTGCAAGCTGCTTTTTCAGCTTGCTAAGCTGCATTCGGGTGGGATTAACATTTAAAACTGCCATCTGTAAACACCTTCAATGCGTCATTCTTTTCCGTAAAATTCATCGAGCATATCGTCCTTTATTCGCTTTAGCTCGCTCCTCGGCAGAATATGCAAAAGTTTCCAGCCAATATCAAGCGTTTCTTCAATCGAGCGGTTGGTGTCATAGCCTTGCGACACATACTCTCTCTCAAATGCCTCGGCAAATTCGGCATACTTTTTATCCATATCCGTAAGCGCCGCCTCGCCGAGAATAACCATAAGCTCTCTTGCGTCTTTTCCTCGTGCATATGCGGCAAAAAGCTGGTTCATGGTTGCCGCATGGTCTTTACGGGTTCTGTCAGGGCCAATGCCCTTGTCCTTTAGTCTTGAAAGTGACGGAAGAACATCAATAGGCGGAGTAATTCCCTTTCTGTAAAGCTCACGAGAAAGAATAATCTGTCCCTCTGTAATGTATCCCGTAAGGTCGGGGATAGGGTGAGTTTTGTCATCCTCCGGCATTGTAAGAATAGGAATGAGTGTGATTGAACCCTCCTTGCCCTTTAATCTGCCTGCTCTCTCGTACAGGGTGGCAAGGTCTGTATACATATATCCGGGGTAGCCTCGTCTGCCCGGCACTTCTTTGCGTGCCGCCGAAACCTCTCTGAGTGCGTCGGCATAGTTTGTAATGTCGGTCATTATTACAAGTACATGCATACCCCTGTCAAATGCCAGATATTCTGCGGCGGTAAGCGCCATTTTCGGAGTTGCTATACGCTCAATGGCAGGGTCGTTTGCAAGGTTTACAAACATTACCGTTCTGTCTATCGCTCCCGTTTCTTTAAAGGACTGCACAAAGTAGTCGGACTCCTCAAAGGTAATGCCCATTGCGGCAAACACTACGGCGAACTGCTCGTCTTTGCCTCTTACGGTAGCTTGTCTTGCAATCTGAGCGGCAAGCTGAGCGTGGGGCAGACCCGATGCCGAGAAAATCGGCAGCTTTTGTCCTCGTACAAGGGTGTTAAGTCCGTCAATGGCAGAAATTCCCGTTTGAATGAACTCCTGCGGATAGTTTCTTGCGGCAGGGTTCATAGGTGTGCCGTTTATGTCGAGCCTTTTTTCGGGAATGAGCGCAGGGCCGCCGTCTATCGGATTTCCAAGTCCGTCAAAAACTCTTGAAAGCATATCGGGAGAAACGGGCAGCTCCATAGACCTGCCTAAAAATCTCACCTTTGAATGGGCAAGGTTAATGCCTGCGGCGGATTCAAAAAGCTGAACGAGTGCGTTTGTGCCGTCCACCTCAAGCACCTTACAGCGGCGGGTTTCTCCGTTTGGCAGTTCAATTTCGCCAAGCTCATCATATGTTACGCCCTCAACATCGCTTACCATCATAAGTGGGCCTGCAACCTCTCGTATTGTGCGGTATTCCTTTGGCATCAGTCCTCACTCCTTTCAAGAACTTCCTTAATTTCGGCTTCAAGCTGAGCCTTAATAAATTCAAATTCGTCGTGAACCTTGTCCTCAGGCTCATATTTATATCTGCCTATGCGCTCACGAACGGGCAGATTAACGAGCATTTCAATGTCGCCGCCGTTTGCAAGCGCCTCTCTTGCCTTGTCATAGTAGGTGAGAATTGCCCTCATCATAAGCACCTGCTTGTTAAGCGAGGTGTAGGTGTCGGTCGGGTCAAAGGCATTCTGGTGCAGGTAGTCCTCTCTGATAGACCTTGAGGTTTCGAGTTTAAGTCGGTCGGGAGCAGAGAGTGCGTCCATACCAACAAGGTTTACGATTTCCTGAAGCTCGCTCTCCTCCTGCAAAAGCGACATTATTCTGCCACGCAGCTCCATAAAGTCGGGAGCGGCATTTTCAGCGAACCAGTCGGCAAGCTGATCCGTATAAAGCGAATAGCTTGTAAGCCAGTTTATAGCGGGGAAGTGTCTTTTGTACGCAAGGTTTGCGTCAAGTCCCCAGAACACCTTAACAATTCTAAGCGTTGCCTGCGATACAGGCTCTGAAATATCACCACCCGGAGGCGACACCGCACCTATAACCGAAAGTGCTCCCTCTGTGTCATCACTGCCGTTTACAATAACTCTGCCTGCTCTTTCGTAAAACTGAGCAAGTCGGCTGCCAAGATAAGCAGGGTAACCCTCCTCACCCGGCATTTCTTCAAGTCTGCCCGACATTTCTCTGAGTGCCTCTGCCCAGCGAGAGGTTGAGTCCGCCATAAGCGCAACCGTGTATCCCATATCACGAAAATACTCCGCAATGGTTATGCCTGTATAAATTGATGCCTCACGGGCCGCAACCGGCATATCCGAGGTGTTTGCAATCAGCACCGTCCTCTCCATAAGCGAGTTGCCTGTGCGTGGGTCTTTCAGTTCGGGAAATTCGTTCAGTACATCCGTCATTTCGTTGCCACGCTCGCCGCAGCCGATATATACGATAATATCTGCCGCCGCCCATTTTGCAAGCTGGTGCTGAACCACCGTTTTGCCTGAGCCGAAAGGCCCCGGTACAGCCGCCACACCGCCCTTTGCAAGTGGGAAGAGTGTATCTATCGGTCTTTGTCCCGTTGTAAGGAGAATATCGGGCGAGAGCTTTCGCTTGTACGGTCTGCCCACACGAACAGGCCATTTTTGGCACATTGTCACATCAGTAGCGCCCTTGTCTGTTTTAAGAACGGCAACCGTTTCGTCTATCGTAAAGTCGCCCTCGCTTATGCTTTCCACCACACCGCTTACCTTGTTTGGCACAAGTATTTTGTGCAGTACAGCGTGAGTTTCCTGTACTGTACCGAGTGTGTCGCCTGCCACAACCTTGTCGCCCTTTTTCACAAGCGGAGTAAAGTGCCATTTCTTTTTATGGTCGAGTGACGCAACCTCTACACCTCGTTTGAGGTTAGTGCCTGCAATCTTCATAATTTCGTTTAGCGGTCGCTGAATACCGTCATAAATCGAGCCGATAAGTCCCGGCCCCAATTCAACCGAAAGCGGAGCGCCTGTGGACTCCACCGCCTCGCCCGGGCCAAGTCCCGAAGTTTCCTCGTACACCTGAATTGACGCTTTGTCGCCATGCATTTCTATTATTTCGCCGATAAGTCGCTGACTGCTTACACGCACAACATCAAACATATCGGCGTCACGCATACCCTCGGCAATTACCAAAGGGCCTGCCACCTTAGTTATAATTCCTGATTTCAAAATTTACACCTCAATCATTGAAGATAATGTCCGAACCGACTGCCTTTTCTACAAAAGACGACAGCCTCTTTGTGCCTATGCCCGTATTGCCCCTCACACCGGGGATAGGGATAACGGCAGGCAGCATTTTTTCTTCATATCTTTTGCGCTCTTTTTCAATAAGTTCAAACATTTCTTCGGTAATGAAAATTACCGCATAGTTGTCACCGTCAGCAATCTTTCTGAAAAGCTGCGGAGCGTTTTCGCTGTCATCGCAAGAATAAATATCCATACCGATTGCCGCAAAGCCCTTAATGCTTTCGCTGTCGCCTATAACGGCAATGTTTTTAGCCATAAACCTCACGCAGCCTTTCTTTTATAGTTTGATAGTCGGTTTTGGTGCGTATACCGCTTGCTATGATGTGAATTACCTTTTTTTCGGTTTCATTCGCAATCAGATATCCCGTTATGGGGTCTGCGCCGTCACCGCTTACTTTGCATTTTTCTTTTGTAAGGCTCATAAGCGTGTTGTCTGCAAATCGTTCAAAGGCTGACGGCGAGTGCTTGTATTCCTCTGCCGCCTTGCTGCAGCCGTATGCAGAAATTTTACTCAGAACATCGAGCAGCGGCTCCACTCCCTTTACGCTTGCGTCTATAACCTTTGTGCGAGGGAAATCCTGCACCCCGCATATTGCATTTTCAAAAAAATCTCTGTCGCAGTCCGCCTTAGCTCCTCTTATGGCTATTTTTACATTGTTGTAGAAAACGGTTGTTTTAAAATATTGAGCCATAAATTCGCTGCCCGATTTTTCCGCCGTCCTGATGATAAGCTCCATAAATGCCTTATCAAGAATTGCGTCACTGAGCCTTGCGTCTCCCGTATGTGCGAGTACATCATAGGCTTTGTCGGCAGGGGCGCTTAAATCCTCGCCGAGGAGCGAAAACTTCCTGTTCTCAACTGCGGTTGTGAGTGTGTCAGCCGAAAAAACACTCGGCGCTGTAATGAGATGCGCATACTCTCTGCCCGAAAGCGTACCCTTTAAAACCGCCTTAATGTTGTGAACATCGTTAAGATACAAAAACGGAGTGAATACCGCAAAGTCGGGTGCGGTTCGCCTTATATAGTCCCACACGCTCTGGCTGTGCGACTTTAAAATTTCCTCAATGTCGCTGCCGTCACCGTATCCCTTGTCGCTCAGGTATCGGCAAAGCCCGCCCTCGCTTTCGCAGGCAAGCATATGCTCAATGTCGCCGTTTGTAAACAGATTTTTTTCTTTTGTACGGACGGAGCCGATGGAAAATTCATAAGATAATGCCATCCTTACCCTCCTTATGCCTTAAACAGCTCTTGATTTATAAAATCCTCGATAATATCCCGTTTTTCAGACAAAATCGCCGAGAAATCCATATTCTCTTCAATGTCGCCGCATTTGAGAATAAAGCCGCTTTCAATGTCGCAGGGAGTGGGGCAAAGCTCTGCCTTTACGCCGCAGTCTGCAAGCCTTGCGATAAAATTCTTGGGAAGTCGGTTTAAATCCCTTTTGCCGAGCATTACAACTCCGCTTTTGCCGCTGAGCTTTTTGGCAAATGTGTAAATCTGTTCAAAGTATTCCTCATCTGAAAGATTGTTAATTTTATTTAAAATTTCATTGTATGTTTTGTCAATCTCCTCACGCCGCCTTTTCAGAAAGGCATTGCGTGTTTCAAGCTCGCAGCGGCTTTTGGACGCCGCCCTCATTTGCTTGACCTTTAGTTGTGCTTTGTCGGCAATTTCAGCAGAAATCTTATCGGAATCGAGCTTTGCCTGCGCCGCTGTCTGTGCGCATTTTTTATCTGTTTCGGCATTAATTTCGCTAATCCTTGCGTCACAGTCAAGTTTTATGCGATTTAAAATTTTGTCACCGCTGTTCAAAGTGATTCCACCTTTCTATCGTAATAATCATATCGCTGTTAAATATTAAGGCTTGGAACAGTAATAACAACGAGGAGTGAAACTATAAACGAAAGAAGAGCGTAAATCTCAACGAGGGTTACGGAAACCATAGCCTTTGAGAAGTTGGAGTCATCTTTAGCGCTGAGTGCAATACCCGATACGGCAGCCTTGCCCTGGGCAAAGCCTGAAATCATACCGCCGATGCCGATAGCAAGAGATGCGGCAAAGTAGGCAAGTCCCTGACCGAGGGTTGGCATATCGCCGCCGAGAACACCTCCGCTTACAAGAATAAGAAAGCCTACGATAAAGCCGTAAAGTCCCTGAGTACCCGGGAGAAGTGTGAGCACGAGCATTTTACCGAACTTTGACGAGTCCTCGGAGAGAACTCCCATTGCGGCTTGTGCGGCAGAGCCTACACCCTTTGCCGAGCCTACTCCTGCAAGTGCTGTTGCTGTTGATGCGCCTAAAAGTGCGAAAAATATTCCATTCATTTTGATTTATCCTCCTTGATTTTTATATATTTGCTGTTGAGCTTAAACGGCTTGAATTCCTTGCCGCCGCCCTCGTAAAATTTTCCGAACATTTCAACATACTGAAGTCGCATTGTGTGAACATACGAACCGAGTGCGTTTAGTCCGATATTTATTGCGTGTCCTATCACGAACACGATAATCAGTAAAATAATGCCAAACCAGCTTTTGCCAAACATAGTTGACAGCATATTGAACACCTGCGCCATAACGCCCGTTGTAAGTCCGAGCGCAAGAAGTCTTGAGTAGCTTAACAGGTCGCTGATGTAACCCGTAATGTCATACAAGGAAGCAAGTCCGCCTATAACCTTGCCGAACCCTTTTTTGTGCCTGCCCTGAGTAAGCACAAGTCCCACAGCACAAGCAATGGCAATGCCTGCGCCAATGTAAATGAGGGTCTGACCCACTGCCATACCCACAGCGAGAACGGCAAAGCCTGCGAGCATAAGCATCCACAAGCCTGTATCAAAGAATGCGCCGCCGTAATCCTTGTGTTTAAGACAGACATAGAATTTACAGCCCATACCCACGAGAATGTGAACAAGTCCGAACGCTATGGAGATTATCATAAGCATAAGTGCGTCCTTTTGCGGGTCAATGGTGGGCCATGGGAAAATCTCTTTCATTGTAATATTTCCGCCGGTAAAGTAGTTGTAGAGAGTGGCGGGAGCGTCACCAAAGAAACTTGCAAAAATAAGTCCCCATATAAAGGTGGAAACTCCGCAATACTGAAAGAGTTTAAGGCTGTTTTTCATTTGGGTGTCGGGTTTAAAAATTTTAATTGCAAGTGCCGTGCCTATCACCATGAGAAGTCCGTAGCCTGCGTCCGAGAACATCATTCCAAAGAAAAAGTAAAAGAAAAACGCAAGCAGTGGGGTAGGGTCAATGTCATAGTGTGACGGCGGAGAGTACATATTGACAATGCTTTGCGCAGGAGCGGCAAAGCGGTTGTTTTTCAGCTTTACAGGTGCTTTTTCCTCGTCAGCCTCGCCAAATTCTATATAGCAGGAGGAAACCCTTTCGCAAAGCCTTTCCAATTTCTGACAGTCCTCCTCAGGAATATATCCCGTAATGACAAATACATTTCGTGAGTGCCAAAGCTCGCCGATAACGGCATACTTGTCGGCTCTTATTCTGAAGTAATCCTGCGTGTCTTTAATTTTCTTGCGCCTGTCTGCAAAAGAAATTATCTCTTTCTTTGCGTTTTCACTGCTTTCGCTCAGCTTTTGCCTTTGCTCCGTCAGCCGTTTTGTTTCGGCAAGCGGTGTAAGATTTCCGCTTGTAATCGGCTTGGCAAACCCAATGTCACGAAGTGTGCTTTCCGCAAGCTCCCTTTGTGCAACGGGGGCAAACAGCACAAGGCAGGTAAGACCCTCGCCTGCAAATTCAATTTCAATGTCGAAGTCAAGCTTTGGAGCAATCCCGGCAAGCGCCTTTGAAAGCGATACCTCGTTGTATTCCTTTTGAATTGTGCCGATAAATACGGCGGTCGTCTTTGTGTCCTGCGTATTTATGGGTATGTCAAGATTTTTCCAAGGCTCAAGCTGAGCAAGGGCGGTTTTTATTCGTATTCGCTCAGCCTCGTTGTCGGCAATTTTCTTGTTAAGCTCGCAAATTCTGTTGCATACATCAATCACTTCTCCTGCGTGAGAGGCTATAACTCCGATTTCGTCCGGGTCAATCTCTCGTCTGCCGCTGAAAGCCGAAAGAATACTTTTCTTTTCGGGAGAATATCTGTCGAGAATTTTCAAAGCGTTTTCGCTCAGATTAACATTCCTCTCAAAAATCTGAATTTGTGAGGTCATATCAATTTTGCCGTACCCTTTTTTACAGGTTCCGGTTTTTTCAATCTGCATCAGTTCCGAATCCTGCAAATGTTCGAGAAGTCGCTTTCTGTCCTGCCGCAGGGCAATAATCTGAACCGACTTCATTTTAAGTTTTGCCAATGTTTATCACCACGCTTTTTTAGCTATAAAGCAAGTATTTTAATAGCCTCGTCTATTACACGACTGCGGTTTTTGTCTGCGGTTTGCGAGAGTATTTCGCAATCAAAATCAGCCTTTTCGCAGGCTGATTTAAGCTCCTGTCTGTTCTCGCTCATAGTTTTTTCAAAAAGAACCTCGGCGCTTTTCTGAGCATTTTCCTTTGCCAGAAGTACCGCCTGCGCCGCCTCGGCTTTTGCCTGCTCTATTCTTTGCGCAGACTTAGCCTTTGCATTGGTTTCACGCTGTTTACATTCCTCCTCGGCCTGATATACAGCCTCCAGCATATCCTTTGCCATTCATATCCTCCTTTGCTAAATGTATATAAAATATTTTTAATAAAATCCGCTGTTTTGTTATCTATTCTTAGACTATAACATATTTTTTTAAAAAAATCAATCAACTTACACAAAAATTTGCATATGTTTTCAAAATTTCTGCAAAATATTTATGCTCTCGCAAATTAAGCATTATGCTGTTATTATGATTTATTTATTTAAAATTATAATAAAAAAGGTGTTGCCGAAAAAGCAACACCCGCTTGTCATAGTATGTCTTTTATGCAGTTTTCAATAAATTCTATGCTCTCGTCATTTGAAAGCACCATATCCGTATCGCATAAATGCGAGGCAAAATCATAAAACGGTTTTGCAAAGCCACATTCGTTCAGTTTGAAAATTGACGGCTTGCGTATTTCAGGTCATAAGAAATCATAAGCGTATAGTTGTCGCTTACCAGGGTAAGTGGGAACATAGAGTTTTCCATTACCTTGTCATAGTATTAATAAGCATGATAATCGGTATCGCTTAAAAACACAGGGTAAACCTTGCTGATAATGTCAATGTTTTCGTAATAGTTTTCAAAATTATCATTGTGCGGTTTTATGCCGATTATCTGCGTTACGGTAAGATTTGGGCGAAAAAGTTGCTCTTGAAATATGCAAACAAATGTTCTATAATAGATATAGGGGGATTTTTAATTATAAATCCAAATCATAAATAAAAACGAATGAACGAATTAAACGAGCGAATAATTAAGCAAATAAAAATTAAAACAAATAAAATTAAACTAAAAAACTAAATTGAATAGGATTGATGTCTATGGCAAGACCGGCTAAAAAAGGCTTGGACTATTACCCGTCAGACACAAACAGGAGAAACGATTTTAAAATAATGGATCTGTTAAATCAATACGGGCCGTTGGGATACACGATATACGACTTCTGTTTGCAGTATGTTTACGAAAACGGGTATTTTCTTGATGTGCCTTTACAACAGGTGTGTTTGACTTTGTGCAGGGACATTGGTGCTAAATGGATTAAAAACAAAAACCTTGTGGGACAAGTTATAGATTATTGTGCGGATATAGGCTTATTTGACAAAGACCTCCTGCGGCAAAATGTTATGACCTCTGTCGGAATTCAGCGACGCTACGATTCAGTGACTGTTAGGAACAAGGTGGATAAATCAAAATTTTGGCTGCTCGGAAAAGAAAATTGCGAGGCGGCTTTAATAAATGCACCCAAAAACGGTGTTTCTGCAACAGAAACTAAGGTTATTGCAACAGAAACCGAAGTTTCTGCAACAAATATGCCACAAATAAAAGTAAATAAAATAAAAGAAAAAGAAAAGAAAACCGATGTTTTTATTTCTTTATTGTTGAAAGATGAAAGTGATTATCAAGTGACATTTTCTCAGTTGAATAATTTAAAAAATATTTACACATTGATTGATGTTGAAAACGAACTCGTAAAGATGTCTAAGTATTTTGAACTGCACCCCGATAACAGAAAATCGCTTTATGATATAAAAAGCTATATAGACCGTTGGTTATTAAAGAGGAGTGATGAGGTTGACGGCATACGAAAGAATAATTCAAAAGTACCTGCCAAAAGACGGAGCACAGGAGTGTTTAACACAGGCGAGGTTGTACTCTGAGCTTACGGCAGAGGAAAAGGCACAGCGAGAGGCAGATATTTTTAATGCGCAAACAGGCAGGCTGACAGGCTATGACTGCGATAAATGCAAAAACAAGGGTACGATATACAGCACAGTAAAAAGGGATTTTTGCGGTACAGAAACCTTTGAGGTGGTTAGCCGACCCTGCGAGTGCTTAAAGGTGAGAGCAGAGCTTAAGAGAATTAAGAAAAGCGGACTTGCAAGGCTGATTGAAAGGTACAATTTCGGAACATATATTGTCAAGAGCGAATGGCAGGCTTACATAAAGAAATGCGCCGAGGATTTCGCAACCAATCCCGTAGATTGGTTTTACATCGGCGGTCAGTCGGGCTGCGGAAAAACGCATATCTGCTCAGCAATAATCGGTTCGCTGTTAAAGCAGGGCAGATCCGCAAGGTATATGCTTTGGGGCGATGACATAACGGCTATTAAGCAAGCAGTAACAAACGCTGAGCAGTACGAAAAACTTATGAGCAATGTAAAAAATGCCGATGTGCTGTATATTGACGATTTTTTCAAGACACGCAGCGGCGAGGGAATAAGCAACGCCGATGTGAATACAACCTTTAAAATCATAAACCACCGCTACAACGAGCAGCTGCCAACAGTGATAAGCTCCGAGCTTTCCATAAACGAAATTGCGGCGATTGACGAGGCATTAGGCAGCCGCATAGCCGAAATGACAAGAACGCATAAGATTTACATTTCAAAGGATAAAAGCAAAAATCAGAGGTTTTACTATGGATAAAGCAGTAACATAATTTTTTATGAAAATGGAAAAAGTGCCGACTGTAACGGCTCAGGAACGCAGAGTGAGGATCGTAAAGGGCAAGCTGATATTTTACGATTCACCGAGAATAAAATCGGCTAAGGCTTTGCTTGTGGCTCATCTAAAACAGCACAGACCGCCAAAGCCGTATGATAGCGGTGTAAGGCTGAGGGTAAGTCGGCTTTTTCCAAAAGGCAGACACAAAGACGGTGAGTATCGTATTACAAAGCCTAAAAAAGCCAGTTCACCGATAGGCGGAATAAAAACCACTTCTTTGCCGATTAAAAACACAGAAAATCATACCTTTAAAGGTAAATTCGGTGTTGAAAAATCGGGCGATAGTGGTATAATAAAAGAGGAAAATAAAAAGCCTATTACGCCAATAACAGATAAAGCTATCGAGCGAGTGCCGAAAGTTGATATTGACGGATATTCTGAAGAACAAAGGGTTGAAATTCAAAAACAACATAAGAAGATTTTGAAATTTTCAAAAGAACAAAATGACAATAAAGAAGTTGCGTTTGCTTTTCGTGAAGACTTAACTGATAAGCAAATATTTTTAGGCTCTGATGATAAGTTGGATTTTGGCACAACTTTAGGCGGTATGGGCAGAGATTTAACTGTTTTACATAATCATCCGAGAAACAGTAGCTTTTCTGATGTTGATATTTCTTTGTTTAAAAATTTAAAGTCATTAAAAACATTAACAATCGTAAAAAATAATGGTGATGTAGAATTTATTACAAAAGGTGATAATTTTAACGACGAAGTTTTTAAACTTGAATATAACAGGCTAAAAAAGAAAATGGTTAAAAATAATACCGATGCAGAATATGACAAGTTTATAAGTAAACTTCTTAATAAAACAAAGTCAGGAGTGATTTGGAGTGAAAAGAATATTCCATGAAGATGATTCGGTAATAAAAAAGATACTAAGCTCTATTGGCAATGATGAACTTTCAGAAGAAGAGAAAAAGCGTTCAATGTCAAATGAGTTTGACTATTTGGAAGAAGACTAACCGCTCCTTGTGGGCGGTTATGTTATTTTAACCTGCTTTTAAAGGCTTGCAATTCGTAAAAACGGCTTGTTTTCGGACTTTTCAACTTGTCAATTCGTAAAAACAACGAGGATTTGTAATGAACGATAGTTGATAATCAGGGTATTCGCATTACACTCAAAGGACTTGAATATCTTTCGGAAAATACAATAATGCAAAGAATGTATAAAACCGCAAAGGGAATAAAAGAAATTACACCAGGTTTATAAGTTTATTATTAGCACTTAGCACAAGCTGAGTGCTTTTTTAATACCCTAAATCCGAAATGAGGTGATAAAATGAAAGTAAAGGTAGTAGTATCGTTCAACGATAAGATGAACGGCTCTATAAACAGACCAGTAAACGAGGTTTTTGAGTGTACCAAGGAGCGAGCGGAAAGCCTTATGGGCAGAGGCTTTGTGGTTGCTGTACAGGATACCAAAAATAAAAATATTGCTGATTAAGCACTTGTGTTGTGACTGCACAGGTGCTTTTATTTTACCCTGCCGTAGGTTTATACGGCTGAATTTCTACCGCAGGCAAAGCGGAATACAAGCTATGCAGAAAGGATTTTATTATGAAGAATATACACACACTTCTCTCTGAAATCTGCATTACCGTACCCGAAGAGAAAAAAGCGGATTTTGACAAGGCGGTGCTTGCAAACTACAAAACTGTTGCAGAGGTTGAAAAAATTACAACCGCAAGAGATAATTACAAATCACAGCTTGAAACGGCACAGACGGCACTCAAAAAGCAAAGGCTGAGTGATTGAAAAACATAGCAAATAAGCCGTTTTTTCGCATTTTACCAAAAAAAATAAGCACCCGATTGCTCGAGTGCTTTTGGCAAATGACTTTAATTTTAATAGAAACTATTTTATGGGGGTGCAACCTGCAGTCGGAGGGGGGCAATTTCGGTTCAGGGGGGTGCATTTTTATTTTAGGGGGGTGCATTGCTTTATGATTTTATCTCAACAGTTAACAAAATACCGTAGGCGGTTGAATCAACGGACAGCCAAGTGGCTCGAAAAATACGATTGATTATGCAGAAAAAAGGCATGACTCTAAACTATGTATCATAAATACAAACAAATAGCGGAAATAATAAGAAAGATAACGAAATTTATAATTCTTATTCAAGCAAGCACTTGATTTATTTTGCGCGGTCTGATATACTATTATAAGAAACACTGGATAATGCACAGAAATGGGGGGTTGTGTTTTGAGGGAAGAAAAGAAAGCTGAAAAGAGACAGGAGCTTGTAGGCGTCTGCCTTGACTGCTTTATCGAAAAGGGGCTGACCGTTGCCACCACAAAAGATCTCTGTAAGGCGGCAAAGCTGCAAAACGGCGGCATCTACTATTACTTCTCCACCAAAGAGGAAATCGTTCTTGCCTGCGCCGAGGAAGCGATCAGTCGAATTGAAAAAGCTGCGTTTGACATCGTGTTTGAAGATATTAGTGACATCAAAAGCATGATGGATCATCTCGGTGAGCTGGCGGATAAAATGTCGCCTACCATGCGCTTTCTGGTCAGCGTATGTGTGTCGCGCGAATACGGAGAAAAGGTAAAGCCTTCCCTTGTGCGGCTTGCGGCAAGATACCCTTATTACACGGGCAGGATTGCGGAGATCCTCGGCTGCACCGACAAAGAGGTTGCGCCGTTCGTTCATCTGTCGATCCTTGCCATCAACAATTATATGATCTTTGCCGAGCGAGCGCTGTTTGACCCACAAATCGAAGCGGTCAAAAAAGAGCTTTCAAGGCTTGCGGAAAGAAAGGGGCGGAATAATCGATAGTTTACCATAAAGAGAAAATCACAAACGACTTCATAGTCAATCCATACGCACAAACCCTTCCGAGGAGATGACCAAAAACAGAAGAGAATCATAGGAGGACAACATGAAAAAGATACTTGCAATTCTACTATCGCTGCTTACGCTGCTTTCCTGCGGGCTTCTTTCCGCCTGCTCTGCCAAAAAAACGCAGCCGGATACACCGGATACTGAAACCGTGTGGGAAACGGTCAGCGAGGCATACATCTATGCGTTCCCGCTGGTGCTGACCGACGCGACCAAAACAGTATCGACCAATACGGACGGGACCATGACTGGCCGTGCGCCCATCAATCAGTTCAACCATGCAAAAAAGCTGGCGGACGCCTCTTTCCGCACCGTCGTGACGCCGAACGTCGATACCGTCTATTCGCAGGCATGGCTTGACATCAGCACAGAGCCTATGGTCTACGTCCTGCCGGAAACGGATCGCTTCTGCAATGTGCAGCTTCTGGATGCGTGGACGAACACCGCCGCCGTGCTGGACAAGGCGGGCGCTTATGCCATCGCGCTTCCCGGTTGGGAGGGCGAGCTGCCCGACGGTGTGATGCGCGTGGATGTGCCCACCGCAACGATGTGGTCGATCACCCGCACGGTGTTGTCCGGGAACGAGGATCTGCCCAATGTCTATGCCATTCAGGAGCAGATGAAGCTCCTGCCGCTTTCGGCTTATGTACAGGGAGGCGAGTATGCCGCACCGCAGGGAACTTATAAAGAGGAAAATGACTTTGTTCCCGTGAACAAGGTGCTTTCCATGACGCCAGCAGAGTTTTTCAATACGGCGAACGCTCTGATGCAGGTCAACCCGCCCGCCGATGCGGATGAGGAACTGCTGAAGAAACTCTCCGCCATCAATGTGGGCGCGGGCAAGACCTTCGACGGCGCCCTCCTGGGCGAAGGAGCTGCCGAGCGCTGGACGCAGATGATTCAGGGGCTTCGCGCCACGCTTGCCGCCGACGGCGCGAAGTATGAGCAGAAGCTCGGTCAGTGGATCTATTACGGCAAGCCCATCGGCGACTTCGGCACGGAGTATACTTACCGCGCGATGGTAGCGCTGGTGGGGCTTGGCGCCAACACCGTGGACGTGGCGATCTATCCCAAGACAGCGGTGGATGAGACCGGCGCTGCGCTGACCGGAGAAAAGAAGTATACGCTCCACTTTGAAACCCTTCCTCCCACGCTGGAGGGCGGCTTCTGGTCCGTGACCGCCTACGGAGAGGATGATTTCCTCATTGACAATTCCATCGACCGCTACTGCATCAACGACCGCTCCGACTTCAAGCTGAATGCGGACGGCACATTGGATATTATCCTGTCCAAGGATGCACCGGAAGACACCTCTAACTGGCTGCCTGTTTCCGACGGGGAATTTCATCTGTTCATGCGGATCTATGTACCGGATATGACAGCACTGGATAGCTGGCAGCCACCTGTTATCCGCGAACAATAAGGAGATGGAAAAAGAACGGCTATGAAACGTATTGCAGCAATGCTTCTTACATCGGTACTATTGCTGTCCTGCGTCGGCTGTGCGCAGGATGGGCGCAAAGAGCCGGGCGCGGAAAAGGCAGACCTGGGTCTGACCGCCGAGGTCAAGCCCGCCACAGACTTTACGGCAAAGGCAAATGCCGCCGTCTACGATGAACTTGACTTCGATGATAAGCAGGAATATGAATTCGCCACCCGTGGACTGATCGACGCGCCGGAAACACTGGAACTATGAGCAGTGACCGTCAGGTGTATGAGCGGAGCATATTCCCTGGTATCTTTGACACAACGGCACAGCAGGCCTATATGGAAAATACGGAGACATACGAGCAGCTGTTCCTCGATGCGGAGAAATACCGCATTATCCAACAGGCACTTGCTGAGCGGCTCTATCGCGAACTGCACGGAGACTCAAAATAACGGAGGTGCAGCATGACAATCACGGGTTAAAAATCCATGCGAACACAACCTGTTATGCTGTTTTTGCCCCCCAAAAAATGAAACTATGCGAGAGGGGGTTGTGGGTGTTTTGATTTTTTTAATTCCCTTCTAATTCAACGATTATCCCTGTAATTTAACGAATGCCTCTGTGATTCAACGATTACCTCAGCCGTTTAACGATTACGGCAGAATAGAAAGCCACAATTCCTATAAAACGGACGAAACCCCGCCGCAGAATTGCCTGCAGCGGGGTTTGCTTATGTGCTGAAACAGTCGAAAAGTCTTATTTCAAGCGGTTTTCGGGCATAGAAAAAGTCCACCGTAATTCTATCAAAATTACGGTGGACTTATGGCGGAGATGGAGAGATTTGAACTCTCGCGTCGGAGTTACCGACCTACTGGTGTTCGAAGCCAGACCCTTCAGCCACTTGGGTACATCTCCAAATAAATACTACATTTAATTATTATAACGGCTTAACTGAAAATTGTCAAGAGCTGTAACTAAATTATTACGCTGTCATAAAATGAAATGAATAAGCAATACTGAGTTAATATATGCAAGGCGGGTGATTTTATGGCTTTTGACACAAGAGAATTGTTTGCTCGGTTGTTAAAATGCGAGAGCGGCGGCGAGGGAGTAGAGGGAATGAGGGCGGTTGCGTCAGTTATCATCAACAGGTCAACAGTGCCTAACGGTGAGTTTGCCCGAATAAGCAACGGCGGAAATGTGCGGGCAATTATTGAACAGCCAAATCAGTTTACCTGCTTAAAAACAACTGTCGGCGGACAATACAATCCGCAAAATGTGTATAACATTGTCCCCGAAGATATACACTACGAAATTGCAGATTGGGCGCTTGCCGGCAACACCGACAGCTCGGTCGGCAATTCGTTATTCTTTTTCAATCCCTATTCCTCAACCTGCCCAAACTTTTTTCCGACAAATATCGGCGTGATTTACAATCGTGTCGGAAAACATTGCTTTTACTCTCCGACTCAGGCTTACAACAACACATAGGAGTGGTTCGTTTTGGTAAATTACATCAACAATAAAAAGGCGCTGCAGCTCAACCCAAATACTCTGTATAATCTCGACACCAATCCCTCAGCCTGCAATAATTATAATTGTATAAACAACCAGATTCCAAATACCATACAGCAATACGGATACGAAATTCCGTCGGTTCTCGACCTTGCAACCTTGGTAAGCCCCACAAGCCCGAATTATTATAGTTTCAGTCCTACTCAGCAGGCGCAGAATATGAGAAATTCCGCTCAAAATCAGCCGTCACAAAACGCTCCCGCACAAAGTCAGTACAACGAGGCGGCACAGGATTTGGCTGTTCGTGAAGTTCAGAACATAGACGCAACCCAGCCGTACAATCCCGAAACCCTGCCGACCCCCGCAATGATAAACGAACAGAATATGCAAAATATGCAAAACAATCAGACTGCAATGTCATCGGCGAGCCTGCTTACCGATATTAAAAATCCGTACGAGGTAACAGCCGAAAGCGTGCAGTATCTCAACGGCTTTATTCGCACCCAAATCGGCAGGAGAGTATCCATTGATTTTCTTGTCGGCTCAAACACAATCGTTACCAAGTCGGGATATTTGCTCGGAGTTGCCGCCAACTATATCCTCATAAACGAGCTTGATACCAACGACCTCACAACCTGCGATTTCTATAATATAAAATTTATCAGATTTTATTTTGATTAAAATAAGATGCTTTTTCAAAAGTTGGGGTGAATATGGTTTAGCCGACTTTCGGTCGGACAACAAAGTTAAGAGAAAGAAAAATTTTCTGCCCGAGGTTAAAAGTCTGGTCAACCTTTTCAAAGGTTGTGGGTGACGCCCGCAAATAGTTTTCTTTTATACAATGTCTGACAGCCAAATGGCTTGCCGTTTGCGGCTTGAATACAATGGCGAGAGCCTTTTAATTGCGTAAGTAGGAATAAGTCAGAAAGATTATTTTATAAGTTTGTTTCCTGTAAACTACTTATACATTATAATAAAATGCCTGCCATTCCGCTTTTCTTTTGCGTTAAAAGAAAAGCTCCAAAAGAAAGCACGCTTAAGGGGAAAGGGATTTCGAGTCTCTTTCCCCTTAAGTATTCCTTTTCCTCAGACGACCAAGGTCAGTGACCTTGAAACCTCTGACTTATATTTTTCTGATAAAATTTGTACTTGGCAAAATAAGTTATTTAATTATTTCCTTTTTAAACTTACACTTGCCTTTTGTTGGCTCTGCTCAAAACAGCACCTTTTAAAAAGGGTTGAACTAAATTTTGATTTTATAAAATTTACCATAGAACCTACTTTTTATTGCACTATGTAGTCCTTGAAAATCTTTTCAAAGCGTTTAAAGAAAACATTTTTGCTGCTTTTTATCATAAAGCCGAATAGCAGTGAAACAGCAATTATATCGAATACGGGCAAAAACCATATAAACGGCAGTTCTGTATAGATTTCGGGATAGCTCAGGAAAAGGACAAGGCAGGTTGAAACCGTAACCAATACAAGAAAACCGATCCAAAATATTATATCTTTTTTGTTTGTGTAAGATTTAACGCATACATCAAGCTGAGTTCCACGCTCTTCGGCTGTAATTTCATTTATCGGATTAAAAGGCTTGTATTTGTCGGCAGGGTGAGGACAGAGCTTTGCGGATTTACCGTTTACAGAGCCGTAAAGTGTTGTATCGCTTGCGGTGTTTCTGTTCAGGTTTGAAAGCGGCATATCTTTTAGGGTGTGATTGCCGAGAATATTAAAAAATTCTGCCTGCGATATGTTCATTTTATAATTGTGTTCTTTCATTTCAGTCACCTGTTTGTAATTATATTTAAGTGGATTTGAATAATGTTTGATTATTTGTGATTATTTAGAATTTCTCGCATTTTCAATAAATGCTCTGACAAGCTCAAAATCCTTGCCCGATTTGTCGGCAAGCTCAACGCCTGAGCTGACATCTACCGCAAAGGGGCGCACCTGAGCAACGGCTTTGGCTACATTGTCGGCAGTAAGTCCGCCTGCAAGGAAAAGCATTTTTTGGGTTTTCGAGAGTTTTTCAAGCATAGACCAGTCAAAACTCTTGCCACTGCCGGGTACTGCCGAATCAAATAAAATTCCTTTTACATTGTCAAGATTTTCAATATCGCCAATGCTTTCAATTCCGCTCACATTAATTGCCCGAATAACGGGGGTTTTGCACTCGCTCAAAAGCTTTTCGCTGATTTTGCCATGAATTTGCACATAGTCAAAGCCGAGGGTGTGTATCTGTTCAAGCTGTTCTTTCGTGGGCGACACCGTAACGGCTACGCTCTTTATTTTTGGGTCGAGAGCAGAGAGCAGCTTTTGCGCCTTTTCGGGCGAGATATTCCTATGGCTTTTCTCAAAAAACATAACAAACCCGGCAAAATCGGGCGAGAGGGTGTTTACACATTTTATATCATCGGGATTTTTAAGTCCGCAAATTTTTACTTTTGCCATAATTTCCTCCTATACCATTAATAATATGTTATCATAAGGAAGAAAAATGTCAATATTAAAAGAAAAATTGCGGAATTTCAGCAAATTTATTTCTGAAAATTATTGACAAAACCCGAAAAGATGATATAATTATCTTGTTATGCAACATAAAGAGTATAACAATCCTTGCGGCGAAAGCCGCCATAATGTCCAGAAGGAGGTGCAATATAATGGCAGTAACAGCTAATTACGAGACAGTAATGGTAATTTCTCTTAAGAACGGCGAAGAGAACGTTCAGAAGGTAGTAGAGAAATTCAAGGCTCTCATCGAAAACAATGCCACTTTAAAGAATGTTGACGAATGGGGCAAGAGAAAGCTCGCTTACCTCATCAACAAGGAGAGCGAAGGCTACTATGTTCTCTTTGATTTTGAAAGCACAGCTGAGTTCCCTGCAGAGCTCGACCGTATCTACAAGATTACAGATGGCGTAATGCGTTCAATCATCATCAAAAAAGACGAAGAATAATTAACGAATGAATCTATGGTAGGGTTATTCCCGAACACGAAAGGAATTAAAAATGCTTAACAGAGTGATTTTAATGGGCAGATTAACTGCCGATCCAGAACTTAAAACTACACCAAACGGTGTCAGCGTAACATCATTCAGCATTGCTGTTGACCGCTCATATGTTAAGAGCGGAGAAGAGCGCAAGGCAGACTTTATTAACATTGTTTGCTGGCGTCAAACAGCCGAGTTCGTTTGCAGATATTTCGGCAAAGGCTCGCTCATTGCCGTTGAGGGACAGCTCCAGAGCCGTTCTTATCAGGCAAAAGACGGTACAAACCGTTACATTGTTGAAGTTGTTGCAGATAATGTTCAGTTCACAGGCGAACGCCGAGATAACAATTCAAACGGATACAATAATCAGTCTTACGGCAACAATCAATCATATGGTGCGCAGTCTTATGGCTCTAACCAGTCTTACGGCTCAGCTCCGTATCAGCAGGCACAAGCTCCTGCTGAGTCATATCAGAGTGGTTCAAATTCAGATTTTCAGGATATGCCACTTGATGATGATTTACCATTTTAAATTTAACTGAATTATAATATAATTCATTGAAAGGAGTTCTCACAATGGCTGACAGACCAATTAACCGTGGTAGAAAAGCTCGCAAGAAAGTTTGCGGTTTCTGCGTTGATAAGGTAGAACACATTGATTATAAGGACATCGCTCGTCTTCGCCGTTATATGTCAGAGAGAGGCAAAATCCTTCCTCGCCGTGTAACAGGCACTTGTGCAAGACATCAGCGTGAAATTACAGTTGCAATTAAGCGTGCAAGACACCTTGCTTTGCTCCCATACACAGCTGACTAATCAATAAAATATCAGTATTTTAAGCACCGTTTAATTACGGTGCTTTTTTGCGCTTGTTGGGGTAATGGGGGAGAGCGGAAAAAATGAACTTTCCAAAACAAAAACCGCCTGAGTTTTACACTCAAGCGGTTAAATTATTTTAGCAAATTATTTATTCGGTTTAAGCACGAAGTTCTTCTTCGTTATCACCTGCATAATAAACTTTTTTGATGTCAGCACCCAATGCTCTGAATTTTTCAATTACATCTTCATAGCCACGCTCAATGTACTGGATACTTGAAATTTCAGTAACACCGTTAATTTCAAGTGCCGCAATAATCATTGCTGCGCCTGCTCTAAGGTCGGTAGCCTTTACAGGTGCTGCTGTAAGCGGTGAGCCACCCTCAATAATTGCAAGTCTGCCCTCAACAGAGATATGTGCGCCCATTCTGATAAGCTCGCTTACATACTGATAGCGGTTATCCCATACATTTTCGTTAATAATGCTTGTACCCGGTACGCTGACTAAAAGTGCCGCAAATTGTGGCTGACAGTCGGTAGGAAAACCGGGGTGAGGCATAGTCTTAATGTTGCAGCGCTTTAAAGGGTTTTTAGTAGCGTCAACCTTAATAGCCTCGTCATACTCTGTAATTACAACACCCATTTCACGCAGCTTGGCTGTAATTGACTCAAGGTGCTTTGGAGTAATGTTGTTTACTGTAATGCAGCCTCTTGTAGCAGCTGCGGCACACATATATGTGCCTGCCTCAATCTGGTCAGGAATAATTGAATATGTGATTCCGTGCAGATACTTTACACCACGAATTTTAATTACATCTGTACCTGCGCCCCTTACATCTGCTCCCATTGAATTAAGGAAGTTTGCAAGGTCAACAATATGCGGCTCTCTTGCGGCATTTTCAATGATTGTCATACCATCGGCTTTAGATGCCGCAAGCATAATGTTCATTGTTGCGCCGACTGAAACTACATCAAGGTAAATGTGCTCGCCATGGAGGTTATCTGCATTTGCCTCAATAATAGCGCCGTCAACAAGCTGAGTAACTGCGCCCATAGCCTCAAAGCCCTTTAAATGCTGGTCAATAGGGCGAACGCCAAAGTTACAGCCGCCCGGTAAAGCCACCTGAGCTTTGCCACATCTGCCGAGAAGAGCGCCGAGGAGGTAGTAAGATGCTCTCATACCTCTTACTAACTCTGTTGTAGCAGAGTGTGTTGAAATATGTGTTGGGTCTATATAAAGTGATGATTTATTAATTCGTCTTACCTGCGCACCCATCTGCTGAAGAATTTTGCTGATAAGGGCAACATCGCTGATATTTGGTATATTTTCAATCTGACAAGGTTCGTCACAAAGAATTACTGCCGGTATAATTGCTACTGCGGCATTTTTAGCACCGCTTATATTTACTTCGCCAAAAAGCGGCTTACCGCCGTTTACTACAAACTTTTCCAAACTGTTACACTCCAATTCCATATACTGCACATTCACAATAACGAATATGTGAGTTTCCATAATCTAAAACTAAATAAAATAAAGTGCGTGCAAAAAGACAGCAACTGTAATTGCTGTAAAAATGAGTATCTGCCAAACTACTCTTTAGATAATAGTATATCCACAAATATATTACATTTTCTTAAAACACACATTATGCCGCATTACAACAAGGTAACACTAACATTCTTATATAGAAAATGATACTACAAAATTGTAGTAAAGTCAACGCATATTTGAAATTGTAACTTATTTTTAGCTAAAATGTACTCATTTTAGAATTATAAAATTGAGTTTATTCTTATTATGGCTAAATGTAGTTACAATGACGTAATTATTCTTATAAGAAATAATAAATTTGTCATAATTGCAATATAGAATTAAAACTTTGCAATTAAATTATTAATTAATAAATCCCGAAATCTACGGTAAAATCTGAAAATTATTTATAAAATCTATTGACACAGCCATATAGGTGTGCTATACTCAAACTAACATATGAACATATAAACATATGAACAAGTTATTGAACGGAGCGTTTGCTATGATAGATAATAATGATAACAAAAACAAAGAGATACCCGACCTTGAGATTTTGTTTGATCTTGCAGATTTGTTTAAGGTTTTCGGCGACTCAACCCGAATAAGAATAATGTTTGCCATTTCTGACAACGAAATGTCTGTACTCAGCATTGCCGAGGCTCTCAATATGGAGCAAAGCACTATTTCTCATCAGCTGAGGGTTTTAAGACAAAACAAACTTGTAAAAGTCAGGAGAGAGGGCAAGCAGATTTACTATACACTTGACGATGACCATGTTAAGAAAATTATTGAGATGGGACTCGACCATGTTCTTGAGTAAAGGAGGGTGTTTTTTATGAAATATAATTTTACACTTGAAAATCTTAATTGTGCGCATTGTGCAGGCAAAATTGAAACCAAACTTGCCGAAACAGACGGATATGAAAATGTAAACTTCAACTTTGCCAATAAAAAGCTCGTGCTTGAAAGTGCCGAGAATGTAACGGCGCAGGATATACAGGCGGTTTGCGACAGCATAGAGGACGGAGTAGAGGTTGCAGACAACACAAAGAGAAAGAATTTAAAGCAGTATTCCTTTACATTAAATAATCTTAATTGTGCGCATTGTGCAGGCAAAATTGAAACCAAACTTGCCGAAACAGACGGATATGAAAATGTAAACTTCAACTTTGCCAATAAAAAGCTCGTGCTTGAAAGTGCCGAGAATGTAACGGCGCAGGATATACAGGCGGTTTGCGACAGCATAGAGGACGGAGTAGAGGTTGCAGACAACACAAAGAGAAAGAATTTAAAGCAGTATTCCTTTACATTAAATAATCTTAATTGTGCGCATTGTGCAGGCAAAATTGAAACCAAACTTGCCGAAACAGACGGATATGAAAATGTAAACTTCAACTTTGCCAATAAAAAGCTCGTGCTTGAAAGTGCCGAGAATGTAACGGCGCAGGATATACAGGCGGTTTGCGACAGCATAGAGGACGGAGTAGAGGTTGCAGACAACACAAAGAGAAAGAATTTAAAGCAGTATTCCTTTACATTAAATAATCTTAATTGTGCGCATTGTGCAGGCAAAATTGAAACCAAACTTGCCGAAACAGACGGATATGAAAATGTAAACTTCAACTTTGCCAATAAAAAGCTCGTGCTTGAAAGTGCCGAGAATGTAACGGCGCAGGATATACAGGCGGTTTGCGACAGCATAGAGGACGGAGTAGAGGTTGCAGACAACAGTGTAAGGGAGAGCAACTCAGCCGAGCAAAATACAGGTTCAGCTAAAAAGGACAAAAAGGCGGAAATTAAAAACGAGATAATCTCAATCATCATCGCCGCAGTTTTGGGCATAACGGCATTTGGACTTGAGCTCACCGTTTTCGGCGACTCAGAGTCCGGCTCGGTCGGCTCGTTTGTACTGCTCGCACTCAGCCTTGCGGCTACCGTAATATCAGGCTGGAGAACCTTTGTAAAAGGCGTTAAATCCGTATTTAAACTTCAAATAGATGAAACTACCTTGCTCACCATTGCGGTTGTTGCCGCCTTTGTTTTGGGCGAATATGTTGAGGCGGCTATGGTTACAATTCTCTTTGCAGTCGGCGAAATTGTCGAGGAAAAGGCAGTTTCCGCATCGAGAAACGACATAGCAAAGCTCGCTCAGATTCGTCCCGATAACGCAACGGTACTTATAAACGGCAAGGAAGTTGTAAAAGCCGCCGAGGATGTGAAAATCGGCAGTACCATTGTTGTTAAACCGCACGAAAGAGTGCCGCTTGACGGCGTGATTTCAAAGGGAAATACCACACTTGACTCATCGGCGCTCACAGGCGAGAGTGTACCTGTTGATGCAGAGGTCGGCAGTGAAGTAATGAGCGGAATGATTAACGGTAATTCTTTAATAGAAATAAAAACAACTAAGGAATTTGGCGACAGCACCGCCGCAAGAATTATAAAGCTCGTTGAGGATGCCGCCGCTACAAAAGGCAAGAGCGAAAAGTTTATCAGCCGCTTTGCCGCAGTTTACACACCTATCATCATTTTAATTTCAATCATCGTTGCCATTGTACCGCCGCTTGTAGGCTTGGGCAGTTTCAGCACATGGGTTTATCGTGCTTTGGTATGTCTTGTAGCCTCTTGTCCTTGCGCCATTGTTATTTCAGTTCCGCTTTCGTACTATTCGGGACTTGGCGCATCGTCAAAAATCAGCGTGCTTATTAAGGGCGGAAAATACATTGAGGCACTCGCAAAGGCAGACGCATTTGTGTTTGATAAAACAGGCACACTCACAACAGGCGAATTGTCTGTAAATAAGGTGTTTGCTTACGGCAGTCATTCGTCAGCCGAAATATTATCGCTTGCCGCCGCTTGCGAAAAATATTCTTCTCACCCAATAGCCATGGCAATCAAAGCAAAAGCCGAAAAGAATAACTTGCCTGAGCTTTCAGATTACAGCGAAAAGGCAGGACAGGGCGTTACAGCTAAGTATAACGGCAAGAGCCTTGTCTGCGGCGGTTCAAAGATTTTGACAGACCGCCAAAAAGCAACAGCCGAAAAAACCGCATCTGTTTATGTTATTTATGACGGCGAATTAATCGGTGCAATTTCTGTAAGCGATACATTAAGACCGGAGGCAAAGTCTGTTATTGATGAGCTGAGAAAACTCGGTGTTAAGGACAGCATAATGCTTACGGGCGATAAGAAAGAAAATGCAATGGAAATAGCAAACGAGCTGAAACTCGATTCTTATGCGGCTGAGCTTATGCCGTCAGACAAACTCGAAAAGCTCATTGATATTAAGAAAACACATAAATCGGTTTGCTTTATAGGTGACGGCATAAACGATGCGCCTGTACTTACTGCGAGTGATTGCGGCTTTGCAATGGGATTTGGCAGTGAGGCTGCTATTGAGGCTGCCGATGCAGTGCTTGCGGCAGGCAACCTGAAACAGTTGCCAAGGTCGATAAAAATTGCAAAAAAGGTTGTAGCAACCGTAAGAACAAATATCACATTTGCGCTCGGAGTAAAAACAATAGTAATAATCCTCGCAATACTCGGCATAGCACCAATGTGGCTGTCTGTATTAGCAGATACAGGTGTAAGCGTACTTTGCGTACTTTATGCCGCAAGACTTCTCCATACAGTTGATAAAAAGTAATTTATAAATAGATAGATTTCCTCTCATAAAAACTACCGCATTCCAAATGGAGTGCGGTAGTTAATTGTTGCTTTTTATTAAATTAATTGGAGTGAATTATTATTTTGCTTAACTCGTGCACTAAACCATAAATTACCCCAACTATTGACATTGAGCTTTTTAACTTTGTGATAAACTAAGTTAAACCATAATTAAAAGGCTGTTCCGCAAGATAGGGAACAGCCTTTGCTGATTGATTATAATATTTTATCTCGGTTATTCATTTTGTAGCATAAGGTCATAAGGCTGTCACTGAGGTGGACATTCTCCACAAGTGTATCGTTATATTTTCTCGCAATGTCATAGTGACTGAAATTCCAATAGTTCTTGATGCCGTAACCATACAGCTTATCAAGTACATTTTCCACACATACTCTCGGTATGCACAAAAACGCAGTGTTAATCTTGTTGTTCTGACAAAAGTCATCGAGCAGACTGTCGTGCATTATTGTAAGATTATTCAGCTTTTTGCCCACCTTTTCCTCGTTGCAGTCAAAGCAGGCGATAAGCTCAAAACCGAGCTTTTCAAAGTTCATATGCTTTGCAACCGCTTTGCCAAGGTTGCCTGCGCCTATGAGTATAGCCTTATAATCGTTGTTAAGACCAAGAATATTCTGTATTTCTTCTTTCAGCTGAGCCACACTGTAACCGTAACCCTGTTGACCAAATCCACCAAAGCAGTTAAGATCCTGCCTTACCTGAGAAGCGGTTACATTCATAATTTCAGCCAATTTTGTAGATGAAATCTTGTCAATGTGCTGTTCGTTTAACTCAGATAAAAAGCGGTAATATCTGGGCAGTCTTCTGATTACAGACATTGAAATGTTGTCATTTTTGGACATTGTACTTTAACCTTACTCCTTTTAACCGATTTATAATTATGCCTTACGCAAGCGCAGCTGCAAGACGCTCGTTTACTGCAAGCAAGAAATCCTCTGAATTAACCTTTTTCTTGTTTTCAAGAGTTGAAATAGCGTAAAGGTCGCCTGTCATAACACCGTCTTCAATAGTGTCGATAGTAGCCTTTTCGAGCTTGTCTGCAAAGCTCATAAGCTCAGGAAGATTATCAAGCTCGCCACGCTTTCTGAGAGCACCTGTCCAAGCAAAGAGAGTTGCAACAGAGTTTGTAGAGGTTTCCTCGCCCTTGAGATACTTGTAGTAGTGGCGCTGAACAGTACCGTGTGCTGCCTCGTACTCATATACACCGTCCGGTGAAACAAGCACGCTTGTCATCATAGCAAGTGAACCGAATGCAGTGGCAATCATATCGCTCATTACATCGCCGTCATAGTTTTTGCAAGCCCACATATAGCCGCCCTCACTTCTGATAACTCTTGCAACGGCGTCATCAATAAGTGTGTAGAAATATGTAATGCCTGCCTGCTCAAATTTCTCTTTGTACTCGTTTTCAAAAATTTCGGCAAAAATATCTTTGAATCTATGGTCATACTTCTTGCTGATTGTATCCTTTGTGGCAAACCATACATCGAGCTTTTGGTCGAGCGCATAGTTAAAGCAAGAACGGGCAAATGATGAAATGCTCTTGTCGAGGTTGTGCATACCCTGAATGATACCGTCTGTCTTGAAATCGAAGATTGTACTTCTTTCCTCTGTACCGTCAGGCTTTGTTACGCAAAGCTCAGCCTTGCTGCCTGCCTTAACAACCATTTCTGTATTCTTGTAAACATCGCCGTAAGCGTGACGGGCAATGCAAATCGGCTTTTTCCATGTAGGAATATACGGAGTAATGCCCTTTACAAGAATAGGACTTCTGAATACTGTACCGTCAAGAATAGCACGAATTGTGCCGTTTGGTGATTTCCACATCTGCTTGAGGTTGTATTCGTCCACTCTTGCAGCGTTTGGTGTGATTGTAGCGCACTTTACGGCAACACCGTATTTCTTTGTAGCCTCGGCACTGTCAATAGTAACCTGATCGTCTGTTTTGTTTCTGTTTTCAAGACCGAGGTCGTAGTACTCGCTCTTTAAGTCAATGTATGGGTAAATAAGAATGTCTTTGATTTTCTGCCAAAGAACTCTTGTCATCTCGTCGCCGTCCATCTCAACGATGGGGGTAGTCATTTTAATTTTATCCATTAGCTGTTCTCCTTTGTATAGTCAAGCAAACCGCCTGCAAGAATGATTGCTCTTGTTCTGTCTGAAAGCTCGCAGTCGGCAACAATGGTTTCTCCTGTTGTCTTGTTTACAACTGTAACAGCCGAGCCTTCTGCAATTTCCTTTTTAACATTAGGAAGCTCAAGCATATCGCCGAGCTTAATCTTATCGTAATCGGCAGTGTTTTGGAATGTAAGCGGAAGAATACCTGCGTTGATAAGGTTGCTCTTGTGAATTCGTGCAAAGCTCTTTACGAGAACTGCCTTAACGCCGAGGAAAAGCGGAGCAAGGGCAGCGTGCTCTCTTGATGAACCCTGACCGTAGTTTTCGCCGCCAACAATAATGCTCTTGCCGAGAGTTTTTGCTCTCTCAGGGAATTCCTTGTCGCATACTGTAAAGCAGTGCTGAGAAATAGCAGGAATGTTTGAACGGAGCGGAAGAATTTTTGCACCGGCAGGCATAATGTGGTCAGTTGTAATGTTGTCGCCAACCTTGAGTGAGCAGGATGCCTCGATAGACTCTGTAAGAGGACTTGTAGCAGGATACTCCTTAATGTTCGGACCTCTTAAAATTTCAACATTGTCCATTTCCTCAACAGGAGCAGGAGCAATAACCATATTATCATTGATAAGGAACTTCTCAGGCAGCTCAATTTCAGCGGCAGGGCCGAGCTTTCTTGGGTCAGTAAATACACCTGCAAGTGCCGATACGGCAGCTGTTTCAGGAGATACAAGGTAAATCTGACCGTCTGCTGTACCGCTTCTGCCCTCAAAGTTACGGTTGAATGTACGAAGTGAAATACCCTTGCTGTTTGGCGACTGTCCCATACCGATACATGGGCCGCAGGCACTTTCAAGGATTCTTGCGCCGGCAGCAATCATATCTGCAAGTGCGCCGTTCATAGCAAGCATATTGAATACCTGCTTACTGCCCGGAGCAATAGCAAGCGACACGCCGTCTGCAACTGTTTTGCCCTTTAAAATGTGAGCAACTCTCATAAGGTCAAGGTAGCTTGAGTTTGTGCATGAACCGATACATACCTGGTCAATCTTCTTGCCCTCAAGCTCGCTGATTGGCTTAACATTGTCCGGTGAATGAGGACAAGCAGCAAGCGGCTCAAGCTCTGAAAGGTTGATTTCAATAACCTCGTCATAAACAGCGTCAGCGTCAGCGCTAAGCTCTGTGTAGTCTTCCTCTCTGCCCTGAGCCTTGAGAAATTCTCTTGTGATTTCGTCTGAAGGGAATACAGAGGTTGTAGCGCCAAGCTCCGCACCCATATTTGTAATTGTAGCACGCTCAGGAACTGTAAGTGTTTTAACGCCTTCACCGCCGTACTCAACGATTTTGCCGACGCCGCCCTTAACGCTCATAACTCTTAATACTGCAAGAATAATATCCTTTGCAGAAACCCATGGGCTGAGTTTGCCTGTAAGATTAACTCTTACCATTTTCGGCATTGTGATGTAATATGCACCGCCGCCCATAGCAACAGCAACATCAAGACCGCCCGCACCGATAGCAAGCATACCGATACCGCCGCCTGTCGGAGTGTGGCTGTCAGAACCGATTAATGTTTTGCCCGGCTTACCGAATCTTTCAAGGTGAACCTGATGGCAAATACCGTTGCCCGGTCTTGAAAAATAAATGCCGTGCTTTTTGCATACCGACTGAATAAATCTGTGGTCATCGGCATTTTCAAAACCTGTCTGCAATGTATTGTGGTCGATATATGCAACGCTCTTTTCGGTTTTGACTCTCGGAATACCCATAGCCTCGTATTCTATGTAAGCCATTGTGCCTGTTGCGTCCTGTGTAAGAGTCTGGTCAATGCGCAAACCGATGTCGTTGCCGACAACCATTTCGCCGCAAACCAAATGCTCTTTAATAATTTTCTGTGCAATTGTGTAGCCCATTTGATTACCTCCGCAAAAGTATTTTTGTGGTATTTGCAATATAAAAGCAATAACCCGTATACATTAATTGCCAATTATAAGGCAATTATTAGTACCTATTATATAACATTTTTCTCTTTATGTAAAGTAAAAATGGATGTAAATACGAAAATTTGCATTTTTGGCACTATCTGTTGCTAAATTTCAAAAATAAATTGAATTTTCTGTTTTATGGTGATATAATAAAAAAGTATGCGTAGGACTATTTGAATTTAGATTTTAATAGGGGGATAATTTTATGGAAACAAGAGAAAATTTAAGAAATATAGCGATTATCGCTCATGTTGACCATGGCAAAACTACTCTCGTAGACCAGCTCTTAAAGCAGAGCGGTATTTTCAGAGCAAACGAGGCTGTGGCTGAAAGAGTAATGGACTCAAACGACCTTGAGAGAGAAAGAGGCATTACAATTCTTTCTAAAAACACAGCGGTTATGTATAACGGTATTAAAATCAACATCGTTGATACCCCCGGTCATGCTGATTTTGGCGGCGAGGTTGAGCGTATCCTTATGATGGTTGACGGCGTTGTACTTCTTGTAGACGCTTTCGAGGGCTGTATGCCGCAGACAAGATTTGTTCTTAAAAAGGCTTTGGGACTTGGCAAAAAGCCTTTGGTTGTACTCAATAAAATTGACCGTCCGGGTGCAAGACCGGAAGAGGTTGTAGACGAGGTTTTAGACCTCTTTATCGAGCTTGGCGCTGACGAAGACCAGCTTGATTTCCCTGTTGTATATGCGTCGGGTCGTGACGGCTACGCAAGCCTTGACCCACATCAGCCGGGTACAGATATGAAACCGCTTTTTGAGGCTATTGTAAATGAAATTCCTGCTCCGCAGGGTGACGCCGAGGGCGGACTTCAGATTCTTATTTCAAACATTGACTCAGACCCGTTCGTCGGCAGAATCGGCGTGGGCAGAGTTGAAAGAGGCACTGTAAAAACAGGTCAGAGCGTTGCAATTTGCCATACAGACGGCAATGTAACAAAGAATGCAAGAATAGGCAAGATTTACCAGTACGAGGGACTTAAAAGAGTAGAGAGCGAAACAGCGGAAATGGGCGACCTTATCTGCGTGAGCGGTATTCAGGATATTAATATCGGCGAAACAATCTGCGACCCCGAAAATATCGAACAGCTCCCATTCGTAAAGATTGACGAGCCTACCGTATCAATGAACTTTATTGTAAACAACTCTCCGTTTGCAGGCAGAGAGGGCAAGTATGTTACTTCAAGAAATCTTCGTGACAGACTTTTCAAGGAAATTGAAACCAATGTTGCGTTGAGAGTAGAGGAAACCGACAGCGCCGATACATTTAAGGTATCGGGCAGAGGTGAGCTTCACCTTTCTATTCTTATTGAAACAATGCGCCGTCAGAACTACGAATTTCAGGTATCTCGTCCGCAGGTTATCACAAAGATGATTGACGGCAAGTTAAACGAGCCTATGGAAATGCTTATTATCGAAGTGCCTGACGCTTATGTTGGCGCAGTTATGGAAAAGCTCGGTTCAAGAAAGGCAGAGCTTATCAATATGGGCACTCGTGAGGGCGGCTCAACTCACATTGAGTTCCGTATTCCGTCAAGAGGTCTTATGGGCTATCGTCCTGAGTTCCTTACAGACACAAACGGCAACGGTATTATGAACCATGTATTTGACGGCTATGAGCCATACAAGGGCGAAATCGTAACTCGTCATCAGGGTTCGCTCATCGCTTTTGAAACAGGCGAAACCGTAACATACGGTTTGTATGCCGCACAGGAGAGAGGCAGACTTTTTGTAGGCCCGGGCGTTCCTGTATATGAGGGTATGATTGTAGGCGCAAGCCCTAAGTCAGAGGACATTACAGTAAATGTATGTAAGAAAAAGCACATCACTAATACTCGTGCATCGGGTTCTGATGACGCACTCAAGCTCACACCGCCGTCAATCCTTTCACTTGAGCAGTGCCTTGAGTTTATAGCTGATGATGAGCTTGTCGAGGTTACTCCTGAGAATATCCGTATGCGCAAGCGTATTCTTTCAAAGGAACAGAGAATGAAACAGGCTTTCCGTAAAAAATAATGAGTTTTGTAGTATTAGATCTTGAATGGAACGGTTCGTTCAGCAGTAAGGAGCAGCGTTTTGTAAATGAGATAATTGAATTTGGTGCGGTAAAAACAAATGATAATCTCGAAGTTGTAGACAGATTTGAAATGCTGATTGCCCCACAGATTGGCAAAAAGCTTTGCTCAAAGGTAAAAAAGCTGACAAAGATTACCAACGAGGAATTAAGAGAAAACGGTCATACTTTTATGCATGCCGTTTCTGAATTTAAAAAGTTCTGCGGCGAGTCCGTATTGGTAACATGGGGCACAAGCGATATTCTCGCATTGATTGAAAACTATATGTACTATGCACATAAGCCTGAGCTGCCATTTCTTACAAGCTATTGCAATGTGCAGGATTACTGCGAGAAATGCCTTTCTGTTAATGATAAATCGTCACAGCTCGGACTTTCGGTGTGTGCCGATATGCTCGCCATAAACTTTGATGTTGAAGAACAGCACAGAGCGTATGCCGATGCCGAGCTTACACTAAAGTGTATGAAACATCTTATAGACGATTACCCGATAGACAGCTTTATTACAGACGCAACCTCTCACGATTTTTACGACAGACTGCTGTATAAAAATCATTTTATTACAGATATTAATAATCCGGAGATTGACAAACGCAGTATGCGCTTTAATTGTGATGAGTGCGGCAGACAGGCTGCAAGGCAATCTAATTGGAAAGTCAAGAATAAAAGCTTTGTTGCGCCGTTCTTGTGCAAAAGATGCGGAAGAAAGTTTGTAGGCAAGATTTCTTTTAAAAAGAAATATGACGGAGTAACTGTAAGAAAGCGTATAGTAGAGTATTACGAAAAGCCTGCCGATGAAAAAATCGAGAGCGAGGCATAGCATAATAATCTTCTATACATATATAATAGTAATATAAAAACGCAATGCCGAACGGTCGCAGTGACTGTTCGGCATTTTTAAGAATAAAATGTGAAACGGGTTTCATTGTTATTTCAATTTATTTCATATTCATTTCAAAACGAGTTCATATAGTTTTCACTTGGTAAAATTATTATATATACATCGTAAGAAATACGAAAGACACAGCATTAAAGGAGGACAAAATAATGCTTGATAATAAAAATCCAAATGAATTCGACGACATCTATTCAGGTAATACTGAAAACACAAATTCAGAAACCCCACAGGAGAAATCAGCAGACAATGCCGAGGCATCTTATGAGTGGAACTGCGAAAAATCAGACAACAGCGCAAGCGGTAATGAATACCATTATTCATATGTAAACGGCAACAATAAAGACGCATCTCATAATCCTAACAGATACAATGAGCCGACACAGTATTCGTCACAGCAAAGCTATTCGTCACAGAGCGCAGAAACAGGATACAGCAATAATTACCATAATCCAAACACAAACACTTATGATAATTATCAGCAAAATACCTATTCCGCTCAGAGTCAGCAGTCGCAGAATGTATATAATTCTCAGCCGTACGGTGCAGCACCTAATCATTCGGCAAACGCAAAGCCGCACAAGGTGAAAAAGCCTAAAAAGCCGAGAAAGCCTGTTTCAAGAGGCGCCATTGCCATTGCTCTTGCAGCTACAATGGTATTCTCTTGCGGACTTGGTTTTGGCGGCGGTTATTTTGCAAATAAAATGAACACCACCACAAGCGGCAGTTTGAATATTACCAAAACAAGCAGTAATGGCAACACTACAACAGCCTCAAGCACTTCAACCGCAAACACAACCTCTGAAATTGTTAAAAAGACAGCCGACAGCGTTGTAGAGATTTCAACCGAAAGCGTTGTAACAGGCTCGTTCGCACAGCAGTATGTTCAGCAGGGCGCAGGCTCGGGTGTTATCATCTCTCAGGACGGTTACATTCTTACAAATAACCATGTAATTGACGGAGCAAACTCTGTTAAGGTAAGACTCAGAGATGGTACTGAATACGATGCAACCATTATCGGCAGTGATTCAAGCAACGATATTGCATTGCTAAAGGTCAATGCAACAGGTCTTTCAGCCGCAACATTCGGCGACAGCAGCAGACTTGCAGTAGGCGACTATGTAGTTGCTATCGGCAATCCGCTCGGCGAGCTTGGCGGTACAGTTACAGACGGTATCATTTCAGCACTTGCAAGAAAGGTTACTATTGAAAATACTCAAATGACCCTCTTGCAGACAAACGCTCAGGTAAATCCGGGTAACTCAGGCGGCGGACTTTTCAATGCAAACGGCGAGCTTGTAGGTATTGTAAACGCAAAGCAGAGCGCAACCGAGGTTGAGGGTATCGCTTTTGCTATCCCGATTAATAATGTACTCGACATTCTCAGCGACCTCAAGGAATACGGCTATGTAACAGGCAAGGTTGACCTTGGTCTGGATTTTACAGATATTACCTCTGATGAAACAGCATTCTATTATGGCGTAAACCAAACAGGCTGTTATGTGCTTTCTGTTGATTCAGGCTCAAATGCCGAAAAAGCAGGCATTACAAGAGGCGACCTTGTAACAAAGGTAAACGATACCGATATTTCAACATCGGATGATATTACAAACGCACTTGAAAAAGCAGAGGTAGGCGATACCGTAACATTTACAGTTAGCCGCCGAGGCACAAGCAAGACAGTTTCATTTGTACTTGAGGAATATGTGCCTGCGGTAAGCAATTCTAAGATTTCCAACGGCTCACAAAAGAGCACAACTCCTACATCAGACAGCAACAATTCAAATGGCGACAATTCTATTTGGTCACAAATGTTTGGTTGGTAATGCGTCTGTTCATATAGATAATTTATTCTGAGCTCTCCATAGCAACAGCCGATGCGTTTTGCACCGGCTGTTGTGCTGTTTAGCGGTTTTTCAAAAATAATAGGGCAGACAAAGCGTCAGCCCTATTATGGTTTAGTGCATTAAATTGCGGTAGCAAAAAGTATTTGTGGGCTTTGCCCACACTCACAACCTTTGAAAAGGTTGATCAAACTTTTATAAATGTTTTTCTAATGCATTATGCTAAATAATAAAATTTACTGTTTCGGAATAGGTTTTGCCAATTTCATAGCATCGTTTGTTCCAAAAGTACGACGAATAACAGTTTCAATATATTTTTTGATAAGTGTTTCGTCATCAACTATTGTAAAAAATCTCAAAACCTGCGTTTGATTAAACCATACTATTTTCATTGGTGCTTTTAAAGTTTTGCTAATTCCGGCAACGGAAAGACTTGCGGTTTCGGTTTTTAATATTTCTGTTTCACTGCATTTGCAGTTGCTCTTTTTGTATAATTCTGTAATATCGGTATCTTCTGAGTCAATAAAACCGCTCGTTACTTGTGATATATTTTCCAAGTCAGCGGCTGCCATATAATCAGCCGAGCTAATCATATAATCCCATCCATAGCCCTGCGCTGCCAAAAGCACATCATATTGATGCCAAGGCCCTGATTGAATATGCTTTATATCTCTGATAAAGGTTACATCATCAATGCAATCTTCGTTATTTTTCTTTTTAAATTTATCAAACAGTCCCATATTATTTTCCTTTATTACAGAAAAGATTTAGTAATAATATATCTAAAAATTACCATACTTGTAAAACAAAAAAACAGACTAATAAGAAAGTTAATCCGTTTCTTATGGTGCGAGTGACTTAGTTAAAAAATAAGTAAACTTTCTGCCTCGTTTGATGCGGCTTGCAAAAATTATAAATATCATCAACGCTCTCCCTAAAAACAGTCCACCGGACTGTTTTCTTAACGGTCGCCTTCAAGTCCCGTTATCAATTTGCTTGTAAAACAAAAACAGACTAACAAGAAAGTTAATCTGTTTTTATGGTGCGAGTGACTTAGTTAAAAAATAAGTAAACTTTCTGCCTCGTTTGATGCGGCTTGCAAAAATTATAAATATCATCAACGCTCTCCCTAAAAACAGTCCACAGGACTGTTTTCTTAACGGTCGCCTTCAAGTCCCGTTATCACTTTGCTTGTAAAACAAAAAAACAGACTAATAAGAAAGTTAATCTGTTTTTTATGGTGCGAGTGACGGGACTTGAACCCGTACGTCGTGAAACACACGCCCCTCAAACGTGCCTGTCTGCCTATTCCAGCACACTCGCTAATATTAAGTTTTTGTACTGAGATTGTTTCCTCTCAATCAACGAGTGTTATTATACCACCGTAATTTACAAATGTCAACACTTTTTTTGAAAAAATACATCTCAGAAGCAATAAATTTGCAATTTGTATTTTTATGTGTTATAATAAAAATGTTGTGATGTTGAAAAACATCAGTAAATAACAGAATAAAAGGTATTGTGAAGGAGAAAATATGAATAAAAAAATAAGTAAATTTGTTTCTTGTGTTCTTGCTGTAACTTTGTTTATGAGCCTTCTTACTGTTACCGCTTTTGCGGCAGAAAGTAATTATGATTTGAACGGCGACGGAAAGGTATCAGTATCTGATGTAACCGCTTTGCAGTTAAGACTTTCGGGGAACAGAAGTAATTGGACCGATGCATATGAAAAGCGTGCGGATATTAACGGTGACGGCAAAATTAATATTAATGATGTAACCGCTTTGCAAAATATTCTTATGAATGCGTCAAGCGGAGGTACAAGCAGCGGAGCAAGTGCAGCTAATTCATTTTTAATTAAATTACCGTCAAATAAAATTGACAGCAGTTATCAGGGAAGAACATATAAACTTTCCGATAAAGAAAGGGCTTACATAGAAAAAATTGTAATGGGTGAGTTCGGTACTTCTTATGCAGGTTCTGTATTTATTGCACAGTGTATAAGAGATGCTCTTGTTTACGGATATTGCAAAAATCCTATGGATTTAAGAAAATCATCTGCCAACGGCGGTATGGGGTATGACGGATACAGAGAAAATGTAAACGCAAATGCTAAAAATGCCGTGTCATATGTTTTTGACAATGGCGGTAACGCTGTTCAGCACCGTATACTTGTAATGTGTACAGATGAGTATTATAACGCTTATCCGAACAATTGGCATTCAACTCAAAATTACATAACAAAATACGAAAATGTACTGTTCTTTGACTATTGGAACTGATTTTTACCGCTGACCGAGAGGTTGGCGGTATTTTTTATGCAACTTAACCTTTGTATTTTGCATTTTACCTAAAAATACTTTAAATTGAATACAATTTCTGCTATTCTATAAATGTACTTAATAAATGAATTTAACTTCACAGAGGGAATATATGAAGATAAAGATAATTAAAGACAGCACAGTTACCGAAACCGAGATTACGGTTAAATGTGCGGCTGTTGACGAGAATTTAAAAAGACTCCTTGACGAGCTTGAACATAACAATGCAAAGCTGACCGGCAGAATTGATGATAAAACATTTCTTATATCTGCTGAAATGATTTATTACATAGAAAGCGTTGATGAAAAGACATTTATTTATTCTCAAAATAAGGTGTATGAAACCGATTACAAACTCTATCAGACAGAACAGCTTTTACCGCAATCCGATTTTGTAAGGATAAGTAAGAATTGTATTCTTAATATAAGCAAACTTACGGGTGTAAGGCCATTGCTTAACGGAAAAATGGAAGTACATATGAATAACGGCGAAGTTCAGATTGTAAACAGGCATTATTTAAAAGATTTTAAAAGTAAATTCGGACTGTAAAGGGGATAGAACAATGAATAAGTTAAGTCAGTTTTTTTCTGCTTTTGTAAATTCATTTGCTTGGCAAACACTTATACTTGCTTTGCTTAATGTGTTTTTAGGCAGCGGTTTTGTTTTTAATGCATACAGCGTAATTCAATGCTTTATTGTCGCATTGGTTATTTCTGTATTAATGTTTGTGACCGACATGATATTATCAAACGGTTTTAAACTCAAACTTAGTTTGTTGACTGTAAGCATAATATATATTTTAGAAGTTTTTGCCGTGGTTATGGTAGTAGGCGGAGCAATATTCGGTTGGTTTGATTTTGTAATGTCAGACTTGCTGATTGCGGCAGGTGTAATTATTGCGGTGTTTTTGATAGTGTTTACAATTCAAATGTTGAGAATGAAAGCAGATTCAAATACGATTAATAAAATATTAAAGGAGAGAAACGGCAATGAAAAAAGCAATAGTAATTGAAAATTTAACAAAGACTTACGGCGATTTAAAGGCTGTTGACAATATTAGCTTTTATGTGGAGGAGGGCAGTCTGTTTGCGTTTTTAGGGCCGAACGGAGCGGGAAAGTCAACCGCCATAAGTATATTGAATACTTTTTTAAAGCCGGACGGCGGCAGAGTTGAAATCGGCGGAAGAATACTCGGAAAAGAAGATTCAAAAATAAGAGCCGAAATCGGTGCGGTATTTCAGGAAAGCTTGCTCGACCCATTGCTTACCGTAAAAGAAAACCTCTCTATACGAGGCAGTTTTTACGGATTAAAAGGTAAAAGTTTGAAAAATGCAGTTGCCGATGCTATCGAAAAATCGGGTGCAACCGATTTTATGAACAGACCATACGGTAAACTTTCGGGTGGTCAGCGCAGAAGAGCAGATATTGCAAGAGCATTGATTAATACACCTAAAATATTATTTCTTGACGAACCGACTACCGGACTTGACCCGCAAACAAGACTTGCGGTATGGGAAACCGTAAGTAATTTACGAAAAGAATACGGAATAACGGTTTTTCTTACCACTCATTATCTTGAAGAAGCAGAGAACGCAGGATATGTTGTAATTATGGATTCGGGTAAAATTGCGGCGCAAGGAACTCCCGTTGAACTTAAAAGCAACTATGTTTCGGATATGCTTACAATATACCATAAAGACAGTACAATGGCGGATATTGAAAGGATACTGAAGTCAAAGAATATGAAATACACATTTACGAAAGAAACTGTAAAAATTCCCGTTAAGTCAACTTTTGCAGCTTTGCCGATAGTCAATGAGCTAAAGGATTACATATTTGATTTTGAAGTTCAGAAGGGTAAAATGGATGATTTATTTGTAGCTGTTACAGGAAAGGAGATAAAGTAATGCTTGCTTTGGTAAAAAGAAATATTAAAATATATTTCAGAAATAAGGGCGCTTGGCTTGCGTCTTTGCTTACGGTATTTATAATCGTCGGCTTGTATGCGCTTTTCCTCGGAGATCAACTTTCAAAAGGTTTTGAGGGTATAGGACTTGACAGCCCAAGACTTCTTACAGACGGTTGGATAATGGCAGGTATTATTTCTATTATGCCGCTTTCAATATCTCTCGGAGCGGTATCAATAGTAAGCGACAGGTCAAAAGGACTTTTTAAAGACTTTTACTGTTCACCTGTAAGCCGCAGCAGAATAACTCTCGGATATATTTTAAGTCTTGCTTTGATTTCGTTTTTTATTACATTGATAGGTTTTATTCTCGGTGAAATATACATAGTTGTAAACGGCGGAGAATTATTAAGCCTTTTGAATATGCTTAAGGTTGTCGGCATAATTGCAATTGACGACCTTGCAACAACTTCTATTGTTATGTTTATTGCAATGTTTATAACAACCGAGGGCGCATATACCGCCGTATGTACGGTTATAGGTACAATTTCCGGATTTATTACAGGTATTTATATTCCTGTAGGTTCGTTGCCCGATTCGGTTGCAACTGCAGTAAAATGTTTTCCGATTTCTCATGCGGGCAGTATGTTAAGACAGATTTTTACAGAGAGTGCAATTACCGAATGTACCAAATCTGTACCTGCCGAATTAAAACCTGATGTAATTGATCAGATTAATTCCGAGATGGGTATAATCTATTCGTTCGGCGACCATACTGTGACTGATTTTGAAAGCATAATTGTTCTTGTTGCAACCGCAGCGGTTTTCTTTGTACTGACAGCTTTTGCGGCAAGAAGAAAAAAGAAATAATCATATAATATACATAAAAAGGGTGTTGTTTACAGACAATGCCCTTATTTTTTATATAAATACTTTTATTTCCCGAAAAATTATGTTATACTAAACAATGTATATTAGATTGGAAATAATATAGATTATAGATTCGGAGATGATATGATGAATTCTGTTGAAAGAAAAATTATTGCCGACGGTGTTGCTTTTAACAACATTAAGGTAGATAGATTTAAAACAATCAGAATGAGTGTAAATCTTTATGTTCCTTTAAATGAAAAGGACGCAGCGCACAATGCGCTTTTGCGTGGACTTCTTACACGCTCGTGTAAGGCTTATCCCGATTTTACTCAGTTCAGCAAAAAACTCAGCTCGCTTTACGGAACAGATATTGTTTCAAGCGTAAAGAAAACAGGCGATTATCAGGTGCTTACCTTTACAGCGGTGGGCATTGACGACAGATATGTGTTTACCGATGAGGTTATCTCTGCCGAGCTTTCAAAGCTGTTGTGCGAGGTTATTTTTAACCCTAACATTACCGACGGTAAATTTAATGATAATGATTTTGAGCAGGAGCGCAGGCAACTGCTTGACGCTATTGACGCAGAGTTTAACGATAAGCGCAGTTATGCGATAAGCACAATGCTTACCAATATGCTCAAAGGTCAGACCTGCGGAATCAAGCGTTACGGCAGTGTTGAAGAAATCAAAAAGATTACTCCCGAAAGCCTTGTGGATGCGTGGGAAAAATTATTAAAAGACTCTGTTGTGGAAATTTTCTATATCGGCGACAGCGGCGCAGATAAAGCCGAAAAGGTATTTACAGACGCATACAGCAAAATTGACAGAACACCTTGCAAGGTTGATATGAGTTATGTCAAGAGTGCGGACGAAGTACAGCGTGTTGTTGAAGAAATGGATGTTTCTCAGTCAAAACTTGTACTCGGTTTCCGTTCGGGTGTCGGCTGTACAGATACCGAAAAAGAGTGGATTGCAGGCAGACTTATGTGCGCTGTTCTCGGAGGTACCGCCAACTCAAAACTTTTTAACAATGTAAGAGAAAAGCAGAGCCTTTGTTACTACTGTGCGGCAAGCTACAATTTTATTAACGGTCTTATGATTGTTGACAGCGGCGTACTCAATGAAAATATTGAAAAAACCGAGAAAGCAATTCTCAAAGAAGTTGAAGATATGAAAAACGGCAATATCACCGACTTTGAAATTGAGGCTACAAAGCGTGCAATAGTAAACGGATTCCGTACATCCAACGATACCACAGCCGGTATAGACAACTGGTATTCTTCACAGTTTATAAATGACGGTTTTAACAGCATTGAAGAACTTGCGGCAAAATATAATGCAGTTACAAAGGAAGAAATTGTAGAGGCAGCCAAAAAGCTCACACTTGATACTGTATATGTTCTTAAAAATAAATAAACTGCGAAAGGAAGTGTGTTAAATGGATATTAAAGAAATAAAATCTGAAAGAGTTGCAGAAAAATATTATAAAATAAATCATCCGTCGGGACTTACAATTTATGTATATCCAAAAGAGGGATACAATTCGGCTTATGCTATTTTCGGTACACGCTACGGCAGTATTAATACAAAGTTTTCTGTAGATGACGGCGAAACAATTACCGTACCTGACGGTATAGCGCATTATCTTGAGCATAAACTTTTTGAAAGCGAAGACGGCGACGCATTTGTTCGTTATGCACAAACAGGTGCAAATGCCAATGCTTATACAAGTTTTGAAAAGACCTGCTATCTTTTTTCTTGTACAGAAAAATTTGATGAAAGTCTTGAAATTTTACTTGATTTTGTTCAGTCACCGTATTTTACTGCGCAGACCGTAGCTAAGGAACAGGGTATTATCGGTCAGGAAATCAAAATGTATGATGATGCACCTGACTGGCGAGTAATGTTCAATATGCTTGAAAATATGTATCACAATCACCCTGTAAAGATTGATATTGCAGGTACGGTTGAAAGTATTGCTGAAATTACAGCCGAAAAATTATACGAAGTGTATAATGTGTTCTACAACCTTAACAATATGGTACTTTGCGTTTCGGGCAATGTTACTGTCGACAAGGTTTTAAAAACAGCCGACAGACTTTTGAAACCGAGTGAAAAACATACTATTCACAATGTATTTGAAAACGAGCCTTACGAAATTGTTAAGCCGTATGTAGAACAGGAATTTTCTGTTTCTATGCCTATATTTAATCTCGGATTTAAGGAAAAAGCGGATTGCGTAAAAGGCGATGCACAGGCGGCTCATACAGATATTTTGCTATTCCTTTTAGCGTCTGAAACAAGTGAATTGTATCGTAAATTGCTTGATGCAAACCTTATTAACAGCTCGTTCTCTTATGAACTGTTTGACGGCCCCGGTTACTGTTCGGTTATCTTTGGCGGTGAGTCAAGAGAACCGCAGAAAGCAGCGGAAATGATTAAGGATTATATTGTTAAACTTAAAGAAAACGGAATTGATAAGGAAGAGTTTGAAATTGCCAAAAAATCAATTTACGGCGATACAGTTGCATCTCTCAATTCTGTAGATACAATTTCAAATATTCTTGCCGACTACCATTTCAAAGGCAATAATATGTTTGACTATATTGATGAAATTGCAAACGCTACAATAGAAGATGTTACAAAGCGACTTGATTGTATGCTTGATGTAAATAACTGTACTTTGTCGGTTGTAAAGCCAATTCAGGACGGTGAAAAGTAATGGACTATAATGTTTCGTTTCCGGGACTTGGTCTTGAATTTACCGTAAATCCTGTTGCTTTTACCATTGGTAATTACCCGGTTTATTGGTACGGTATAATTATTGCGTCGGGACTTCTGCTTGCAGTGCTTTATGCCTATGTCAGTTCCAAACGATACAATGTTGACGGCAATAAGCTGATTAATTGTATTCTTGTGGGAATCATAACGGGTATTATTGGCGCAAGACTTTACTACTGCTTTTTTGAATGGGATTATTACAGCAAAAATCCGATAGAAATTCTCTATATAAACAACGGCGGTCTAGCAATTTACGGCGGAATTATCGGTGCGCTTTTGGGTGGACTTACGGTTGCCAAAATTCAAAAAATGAAAGTTATGCCGATTCTCGATATTACTATGATGGGTTTTTTGCTCGGACAGGGAATAGGCAGATGGGGCAATTTTATGAATCAGGAGGCATTCGGCGCACCTACCAATTTACCGTGGGGAATGGTAAGTCAGGGTACGGGCAACATTGCCGTTCACCCTTGCTTTTTCTATGAATCCGTATGGTGCCTGCTCGGATTTGTGGTTTTGCATTTTTACGGAAAATACAGACAAAGATATGCAGGACAAATTTTCTTCAGCTATCTTGTGTGGTACGGCTTTGAAAGAATGATAGTAGAGGGACTCAGAACAGACAGCTTATATATGCACTTCCAAATTTTTGGCAATGCGGTGCGAGTATCTCAGCTTTTGTCGGCAATTATTTTTGTTGTAGGTATAGTTATGCTTTTGATAAACATTAAGAGAAAGGATAGTTTTTATGCAGATTATAGACGGAAAAAAGGTATCGGCTCAGGTAAAGCAGGAAGTAAAAAATGAAACTGAGCTTTTAAAGAAAGAACATTCAATCACCCCGGGACTTGCGGTTGTCATTGTAGGCGACGACCCTGCCTCAAGGGTATATGTAAACAATAAAAAGAAAGCCTGCGAGCTTGTGGGATTTCATTCTGAGGAATATGCTTTGCCTGCCAAAACCACACAGGAGGAGCTTTTAGACCTCGTAAAAACACTTAACGAGAAAAAGGACATTAACGGTATCCTCGTTCAGCTCCCATTGCCAAAGCATCTTGATGACAAGGCAGTAATTGAGGCAATCAGTCCGCTTAAAGATGTAGACGCATTCCACGCTGTAAATGTAGGCAAAATTATGCTTGGCGAGTACGATTTTCTGCCTTGCACTCCGGCAGGCGTAATGGAAATGCTCCATTATTACAATATTGAAGTCAGCGGCAAAAATTGTGTTGTAATCGGCAGAAGCAACATTGTAGGCAAGCCGATGGCAATGCTTTTGCTCCACGAAAACGGCACTGTAACAATTTGCCACAGCCGTACCAAAAATCTCGCAGAAATTTGCAGTAAGGCAGATATTCTGGTTGCAGCGGTAGGCAGACCAAAGTTTGTTACCGCCGATATGGTAAAGGAGGGCGCTGTTGTTATTGATGTAGGTATGGACAGAGATGAAAACGGCAAACTTTGCGGCGATGTTGACTTTGAAAATGTTAAGGACAAATGCTCATACATAACTCCTGTTCCGGGCGGCGTTGGCCCTATGACCATTGCCACACTTATGAAAAATACAATAAAAGCTGCAAAAATTCAGAATAACCTGTAAAAATAAGGTTGACAACAAATTGTATTTGTGTTATGCTATATAAGCCGCATATTGTGGGTTGCTAAATGAGTTTTTACTCTACCTGCAGATAGCGAGACATATGTAAAGGTGGGTACTAAAATGTACGCAGTTATTCAGACAGGCGGTAAGCAGTACAAGGTAACAAACGATCAGATTATCTTCGTTGAAAAGCTTAACGCTGAGGCAAACGAAACAGTAACATTCGATGTTATTGCTGTTGGCACAGACGACGGCATTAAGGTTGGCACTCCTGTTGTTGAGGGTGCAAAGGTTACTGCAGAGGTATTAAAGAACGGTAAAGGCAAGAAAATCAGAGTTGCTACTTACAAGCCAAAGAAAGGCGAGAAGAGAGCAATGGGTCACAGACAGCCTTACACACAGGTTAAGATTACTTCAATCGAGATCTGAGAATGATTACGGTAACATTTTTTAAATCGGCTGATTATTTTAAAGGCTTTAAAATATCCGGTCATGCTGATTTCAATACCAGCGGGCCTGATATTGTTTGCGCAGGCGTAAGCTCTGCCGCAATTATGACAGCCAACACAATCACCGAGGTTCTGCATACAGATGCAGAGGTTACCGACAGCGACGGTTTTATTAATTTAAACCTGAGCAGTAACGAGGCAACAGAGGCATCTCATTTAATTGAGGGCTTATGGCTTCACTTATCTGCTTTGCAAAAGCAGTACAAAAAGTTTATTAAAGTTATTATTTCGGAGGTGTAAGGTAATGATCAAAGTAAATCTTCAGCTTTTCGCTCATAAAAAAGGTATGGGTTCTACAAAGAACGGCCGTGATAGTGAATCAAAGCGTCTTGGTGTAAAGCGTGCAGACGGACAGAAGGTTCTCGCAGGCAACATCCTTGTTAAGCAGAGAGGTACTCACATTCATCCAGGTAACAACGTAGGCATCGGTTCAGACGACACATTGTTTGCAAAGATTGACGGCGTTGTAAAGTTTGAGCGTGTAGGCAAGGACAGAAAGCGTGCAAGCGTTTATCCTGTTGAGCAGTAATTTGCGCATTATCTTAGGGTGGATATTTATTATCCACCCTTTTTTGTTAGGTATTGATTTTTATGGTACTTTGAGGGTATAATAAAAATGGGTTTACAATTCATAATACTTAATTTTAAATCGTGATTTTCGGCAAATTTTGATAATGAATTAATCACGCATTATAAATTATGAATTAGAAATAAATTCGTCATTTGGAGGTTAGCAGAAATGTTTGTAGATACAGCGAAAATATATATAAAAGCCGGTGACGGCGGTGACGGTGCAGTATCGTTTCACCGAGAAAAATACATTGCGGCAGGCGGCCCTGATGGCGGAGATGGCGGCAGAGGAGGAAATGTAGTATTTCTTGCAGATACCAATCTTTCTACTCTTGCCGACTTCAGATATAAACGCAAATACCTCGCAAAAAAGGGTGAAAACGGCAGAGGCGGTCGCTGTAAGGGCAAAAATGCCGAAGACCTTATTATTCGTGTGCCGCTTGGCACTCTTGTTAAGGAAGAAGAAACAGGCAGAGTTTTGGCGGATGTATCATCTGCCGAGCCATATGTTGTGGCAAAAGGCGGTAAGGGCGGCTGGGGCAATCCCCACTTTGCTACTCCTGTTCGCCAGGTTCCTCGTTTTGCAAAGCCGGGTTTGCCGGGAGAAGAGTTTAATGTTACTCTCGAGTTAAAACTCCTTGCCGATGTCGGACTTGTTGGATTTCCTAATGTGGGCAAAAGTACGCTTGTTTCTGTTGTTTCGCAGGCAAAGCCGCTCATTGCAAATTATCACTTCACCACAATTACCCCTGTTTTGGGCGTGGTGTCAATGGGCGAGGGTTCGTCATTCGTTATGGCAGATATCCCCGGTCTTATCGAGGGCGCATGGCAGGGAACAGGTCTTGGCCATCAGTTCCTGCGCCACATTGAGCGCTGCAGAATGCTCGTGCATATTGTAGATGTGTCGGGTTCAGAGGGCAGAGATCCGAAAGAGGATTTTGAAACAATTAACAACGAGCTTAAAAAATTCAACCCTGAGCTTGCCGAGCGACCAATGATTGTTGCAGGCAACAAGTGCGATATGGCAACCGATGAGCAAATAGCTGATTTCAAAGCATATGTTGAACAACAGGGATACGATTTCTTCCCGATTATGGCGGCTATTCGCTATGATGTTGACCCAATGTTAAACAAAATCAGAGAAATGCTCTCAAAACTTCCGCCTATCGCTCACTATGAGGCAGAGCCTGCTCCGATTGTAACCGCCGAAGATTTTGACGACCACGCAGTTACCGTTAAGAATGTAAACGGCATTTATACGGTTGAGGCTGATTGGCTGTTGCAGGTTATGAAAAGCATCAATTTTGATGATTATGAAAGCCTTAACTATTTCCAAAAGGTGCTGATTGATAACGGTGTAATTGATGCGCTTAGAGCAAAAGGATGCTCGGAGGGCGATACGGTTTCAATCTATGAGCTTGAATTTGATTTTGTTGATTAATAGGGTGTTTGTATGGAAAACGATAATATAATTGAGCATACCTATGCCGACGAGGTTTCGCCGCTCACACTCGCTTTTGTGGGTGACGGCGTGTACGATTTGCTTGTGCGTGCATACCTTGTGCGGCAGAGCAACCGCCCTGTCGGCGAGCTTAATAAAATAAAAGTAGGCTTTGTAAATTGCAAAAGTCAGGCGGAATATGCCAAGGTTCTGATACCTCAACTTTCTGATAAAGAATTATCAGTGTATAAACGAGGCAGAAACGCCGCTCCAAAATGCACTCCCAAGAACGGTACAGTGGCAGATTATCACAGCGCTACCGGTCTTGAAAGCCTTTTTGGATATTTGTATTTAAAAAACGAAAAAGAAAGAATTTCCGAATTATTTGATATTATTTTACATATTTCGCTAAATGGAAGTGGTAATTGTGAAAAATAAATTCGACATTAAATCCGCTGTTGCCGATTATGCAATTATGCTTGCCGGAGCAGCTGTTTATGCAACTTCTGTTGTGGTTTTTACGGCTCCTAACGATATTGCACCGGGCGGACTTACCGGTGTGGCAACAATGCTTAATCATATGTTCGGCTTGCCAATCGGTACAATGGTGCTGATAATGAACATACCGTTGTTTATATGGGGCGCAATCGAAAACGGCATTTCGTTTCTTACCAAAACAATAGCAGGTACGGTATTCGCTTCAATACTTATTGATGTATTTACGCCTATTATGACTGCCTATACGGGCGACAGAATTTTGGTTGCGATATTTGGCGGAATACTTAACGGTGTCGGACTTGAAATGATATTTATGCGTGGCGGTTCGACAGGCGGCACGGATATTGTTGCTCTGAATTTGCACAAGCATTTCCCATATTTTTCAACAGGAAATCTTATTTTTGCAGCAGATGCACTTGTGCTTATTATGGCATTCTTTGTATATAACAGTATTGAAAGTGTTTTGTATGCTGTGGTTACAATATTTTTCAGTATTAAAGTTATTGACACCATTTCATACGGTGTTGCGAGAGATAACGGTAAACTTATGTTTATAATTACTGATAAATACGAAGAAATTTGCAGTATGATTATGACTGAAAATGACAGAGGAATAACTTTGCTTAACGGTGAGGGCGCATATAGCGGCAAACCGAAAAGAGTTATTATGTGCGCAGTAAGACCGCATCAGGTATATAAAATTACAAACACCGTAAAAAGTGTGGATAAAAGAGCTTTTATTATAGTAACTACAGCCGGCTCTATCAAGGGCAAAGGCTTTATAACAAAAACCGGCATCGGCTCATAAGCTGATGTCGGTTTTGTTTGTAAGTGGAAGTTAGTTTTTCTTATTTTAATAACGGACTATCGTCTATAAAACAAAAAAGTTTGGTCAACCTTTTCAAAGGTTGTGGGTGTGGGCAACGCCCACAAATGCTTTATATTATCGCAAATTTTTGATAGCCGAACGGCTTGCCGTTCGGCGGCTTGAACACAACGGTGAGAGCCTGAAAATGCGACAGCATAAAGGAAAAGCCACGCTGCTGCAACTACTAATTTGCCACTTTACAAGGGCAAATCAGCCACACCTTAAAACTCTTGCGTTCTTTAGAATATCTTTTCTCTGCCTTGCTCAAGTGTAACTTTCTTGCTCTCTGCCACTCATTAGTCTTAACTTTGTTTTATTTAAAAATATTGATTAGTCAAAAGTTTGGCTGTTTTATGATGTAATTATAAATGTTTGCTTTTTATTGAAAATGAGAGCATTTTTATTATTTTATGGGCTCTGCCCAAACCCGCAACCCTTTAAAAAGGGTTGACCTGAATTTTAAATTTATTAATTCAAACTTTGGTATGAAACATATTTACTGATTACCAAATATCCCCACCAAGCGATTTTGAAAAATTATCGTACAGCTTTTCGCTATTGCTTTCGCACAAAAGCCATAGCTTAATATATGCCGATACAGGCGATACGGGCGGAAGTATATTGATTTTCAGCTTTTGGTAAAGCTCCTTGCTTTCGTAAAAAAATCCTGCCTCACTGCCTGTTAAAAATACAGGTATTTCAAGTTCTTTTGCTTTATTGCAGAATTTTTCAAGCTCTGTGCTTGCTGTATTTATAGTGCCCGAATGGTAGCTCTCCAAAAGTATGGCTTTAGTGGATTTGTTAATATCGGGGTAAATCATTCCGACATATGGAGTGATTTTTAAAACAGGCGAGCTTGCCGTAGAAATCGACATTTTTTCAATTACCAATTCGTCACTTTTTTCGCTGTAAGAATTATTTTCCACAAACCCCGTATCTGTAATTTCACCGTAATATTCATTCTTTATGCTGTATATGTTGTCATCATAAGCGAGATGATGTTGCAGGCGAGAGCCTCTGTGAATTTTTGCGGATTCACCGCTATTTTTATAAGCCACAAAAACACCCTTGCCTTTGCCCGATTCAATGAATTTTACGGCAGAGGTAAAGTTATCAAGTCCGTTTGATTTTTCGTTTTCAAGCGGATAATTTGCGGAAACAAGCACGATCGGAGTGCTGCATAGACCGAACATATACGAAAGCATAGCAGAGGTGTACTGCAAGGTATCAGTGCCGTGAGTTACAATTATACCGTCATAATTTTTATTTATATTTTCATTTATGGCATTATAAAGCAGGCTGAAATGCTCACCGCTGAGGTTTTCACTGAGTAGCGTATAAGGAGAAATTGTGTCAAATTCCGCCTTTCCGCCACACTGTTTATACATTTCAATCAGCTTGTAGCGAGTGCTTGAATCGGTAGAAATCACATTGCCGTTGTAGCAGCTGCCTATCGTTCCGCCCGTAAATACAACCAAAATTTTCATAACACACCTCCGACATATTCTTTTAGTATTGTATCACATTTATTCTGAAAAATCATCTTGTTTGACTTTTGTAAAAATATTTTTGCTCAGCTTTCTTTCCTGCGCCGAGTATATGCCCGACTTGCCCGACGTAATAAAACTGATTAGACTTGCAAAAACAAAGTAGGGAACGGCCTCTGCGCCGAAAAGCTCTATTCCAAGCATAATTGTGGTGATTGGAGTGTTTGCGGCAGAGCCGAACACGCATATAAGTCCTATTGCCGCAAGAAAACTCGGTTCAATCCCGAACATATTTGCATACCAGCCGCCAAATGACGCACCTATGTCAAACAGCGGTGTAACCTCGCCGCCTTGAAATCCTGCGCCAAGCGTTAAAGTCGTTAAAATGAATTTTACGGGCATATCGTACAAATTAGCGTTGCCCTCAAAGGCGGTGGTCTGTTGCCAAGTGCTAAGTCCCTCGTATTCGTTTAAATTGAGTAAAACGATGAGCAATACCACTATAACAGAGCCTATCAATGCCGATAAAACAGTATTTTTAAAAATTTTTGCATATAATAATTTTAAATATTTAACCCCAAGCGCAAATAATTTGCCGATTAATCCGAATAAAATTGACGCCGATATAAATACTAATACCGATTTAATATTTAAGCTTGGTATGGCTGAAATTTTATGTACCTCGTGCGTTGCACCGAGCAAAAGAGTGACGGCATTTGCAAGATATGACGAGAGAAAGCAGGGAATAACGGCGCTTACAGAAAGCTGACCTATACAGCAGACCTCCATACCAAAGAATGCACCTGCAAGCGGAGTGCCGAACACCGAGCCGAAAGCGGCGCTTAAACCGCTGAGAATTATGATTTTTCTGTCCTCATTTTTAAATCCGAGTTTATCGGCAACATTGCTTGTAAGCGTTCCTCCTATTTGTACGGCAGTGCCCTCTCTGCCGGCAGAACCACCTGAAAAGTGGGTCAGCAGGGTAAATATAAATGTGAGAAACGCAAGCCTTTTAGGCACTTTAACGCCCTCGTTTGCACTTTGTATTATAAGGTTGTTGCCCTTAGAAGATTCGCCGCCGTATCTTTTATATACAAAAGCGGTCAACATACCCGAAAGCGGCAAAAACCATATGCAATACGGGAAAAATTCTCTGAATACAGAGGACAAACCAAGCATTTTTAAAAAGACAAACGAAATTATACCCATTACAACGGCACAACAAAGCGAAACCGAAATCACTTTTAAATCAACAAACTTCCTTTTCATAAATTCACCTCAAATAAATTAAAAATGGCATAAAAAAAGCCAATGCCCCTGTTAAAAACAGAAGTCATCAGCAAAAGCGGTTTTGGAAAATCCATGGGAGAACCTCATTCCCATACATATATCAAACTAATATGTATATAGTATATACTGTACCACTCAAAATTGCAAGTGAAAATTTATATTAAAAAATTTAAAAATGGGTGTTGACAAATAGAGGAAGATGTAGTATTATAATTATGCAAAAGGTTAGTAACAACTAACTTAACGCATGAATCTTTCCATTATTGTAATTGTGCCTCTATAATTACAGAAATAAATGTAAATCAACGCCTGTAAGGGCGTTAATTATGAAATAATAGTTAGCCAAAGCTAACTAAAGGAGTATTATGTCTGAAGAAATTTTAGTCCGCCATTGCTCACCGACATTGGCGAATATAAAAACAGGAAATTTGGTTAATTGCCGAATTGACAGCATATTTAAGCTAAAAAAAGATATTATCTCCCTAAACTCTGTTCTCAACGCAAAAGGTGTGTCAATCCGTATACTGTACTTTTCGTCCGAAAGAGCGTTGATTTATGTTTATCGCCCCGAAAAATTAAATTTTGATATGCAAAACAGCAGGAGCAAAAGTTTTCTTGAGTCAATAGGCTACAAGGGCAAAACCACAGATGAGCTTATCAATGAGCTTTCCGAGAGAGTGTACTTGTGCGGCGGTTTTCCTCACGAAATCGGGTTGTTTTTAGGCTATCCGATTGACGATGTGATTAGCTTTATTGAGAATAAGGGCAAAAACTTTAAATGCTGCGGCTGTTGGAAAGTATATCACGATGAATTGAATGCCAAAAAGACATTTGAAAAGTATAAAAAATGCACTAATATATATTGCAAAAAATATTTGCAGGGTTCGTCGCTAAAGCGGCTTACCGTATAATTTTTACAAAGGAGTAATTAAGTTATGAGTAAAATAGCAGTAGTATTCTGGAGTGGAACAGGTAATACAGAGGCAATGGCAGACGCTGTTGCAGAGGGCGCAAAGGGTGCAGGTGCAGAGGTTTCTGTATTTAATGTATCTGATTTTTCTGCCGACAAAGCAGATGAATTTGACGCAATCGCATTCGGCTGTCCTGCTATGGGCGCAGAAACACTCGAAGATTCAGAATTTGAGCCTGTCTTTAACGAATGTGAACCAAAGCTCAACGGCAAAAAAATTGCCCTCTTCGGTTCATATGGTTGGGGCGACGGCGAATGGATGAGAACATGGGAGGATACCTGTAATTCGGCAGGTGCGGTTCTCGCAACAGAAAGTGTAATCTGTAATGACTCTCCCGATGACGATGCCATTGCAAGCTGTAAAGCACTCGGTGCGGCACTTGCAGGCTGATTAATTAACCAATCCCTTATACATTTCATATTTTTTCTTAAAGACTGCCGCTTGTAATGAGCGGCAGTTTTTAATTGTAAAAAGTTTATTTAAAAGGGTAATTAGGATTTGCCAGAATACTTCGTCAGCCAATTATAAAATTTAGCCGAAAGTACGCTGAATCATAATTAAATATTACATCAAATATTTGGAATAACTCCTTATAAATAAAACAAGGCTATCGCATTTTAACTTTGCGATAGCCTTTCTTGTATTAATTGATTTTTGGGTTGTTGTTTGAAATATAAATCTGCAATGCTGTTACATCGGCAACGGAGAGTTTGCCGTCCTTGTTCATATCAACACAGTCAAACAACAGCCTGTTTGTTTCGTCAATAAAAGCCGAACCGTCGGTGTTTTTTTTGCCTGCAATGTGCATTTGCAAGTATGTAACATCGTTTACATTTATAATACCGTCTTGGTTTGCGTCGCCTGTGAGAATTTTGTCATCTATTGCAATAAATTCAAAATCATTTTCTTTTGCATAAGTTTCTGCATATGTTACAATGTAGCCGCTTAAATGCTGCCGCTTGTAATTATCAATTATTTAATTTGTATAGTTTATATACGACCGTTGAACTAAAGGGTTTATTTTCTTCATAAGCAATAATGTAGTGCTCTTTTAGTATATCATCAATCCAAAGTTCTGTACCGTTATCTTCAACTAATATCCATTTTGCTTTACAAGAAGAATAGGCTTCTGTAACCAAAGTACCTAATGAATTATTACAACTGATTGCCCAATCCTGCATAGTAAAATACGGATAACAAGGTTTAATATCCATTTGTAAATAAATACCGTTATTAGTATTATATGCAATAAAACTATCTCGTTCTGATTCGGGTATCATATTAATTATATTGGTTTCAACTTTATTATATTCACTAACTTCATGAATATTTATGTTGCTATAGATATTGATTAATGTATTTTTTCCTGTATATAAAACTCCAAAAGTACATTGTAAAATACAAACAGACATAAGAAAAATTTTGATAATTTTTGATTTTTTGTCTGTTTGTATGAATTCTTTATAAACAGCTGATATTATTAAACCATAATATGATATCGTAATCATAGCATAATGTAAATATCCGTTACTCTTTATAAACCAAATAAAAGGTAATAATCCTATAAGTATATACATAAAACCTTTTAATAAACTTTTCTTAAATAGACATATAGTGCCGATTACTGCAATTATTGGACCGCTCATAAAACTGAATATTGAAGCTAATACTGCTAAAATACCGTTTCCATATATTTTGAAGTGTGAATTACCGGCATATCCTAAGTTATAAGTAAATGTTCCGTATAGAAAATCATTAAAAGCATTGTTAAAATAAAAATAAAGCAAAAAAGGCAATGTTAAAATTAAGAAACCGACAATAAACATAATTGCATTCTGCAATAAATTTTTGAAATTCTTGCTAATGATTAACATACATACAATTACAAATACACCACCACAGATGCCTAACGCGTTAGTCAGTCGTGTTAAAAAACAAGCAGCAAATGTAATTCCATAGAGTAACGTCCAAAGTGGGTTGTGCACATAATTGTTTTTGCGAGCATTTTCAATATATACAGTGAAACCGTAAAGTGAAGCTGTTAAAAGCGGTAAAATATACTCTTCGGTACAATTATTTGCATAAACAAGGCTATATGCACCAAGAAAAAGTAATGAAAATAAAAGTACTTTTTTACCTGTAATGTATTGAGAAATAATTCTATCTATCATGATTAATGTAATAAATAAACATATTACTTGGATAATCATAATTCCCCAACGCTGTCCGGTAAGCAAGTAACCTAACGCATTAACAGCAAAAATTAGTGGTCCTTTTGAGTCCCATAAATCTACATACGGCAATGATCCTTCAGCCCAATATTTTCCTATAGTTTGAAACATTGCTGTATCGCCGGCATAAGGAATATTGTATAGAGGAGATGTTGAAGTTGATAAACACAACATAAAAAGAATGGATATTACAAAGTAAATCAGTAAATACTTTTTTTGTATAGTATTAGTTGCTGAAATATTTGTATTTTTAAATTTCATTTTACCTATTCTCCTCGTTATACTTGAGCTGATTATAAATCATATTTGCGCACATATATACATTGCCGCCGCCCATTGTGAGAATGAGGTCGCCCTCTTTTGCGTTTTTGCATACATAGTCTGTAATTTCCTCAAAGGTGTCAAGGCAAACTGAGTTTGGTACTTTTGCACCGAGGTCAGTTGAGTAAATATTGTATGTGTTGGTTTCTCTTACAGGGAGAATTTCTGAAATAATCGCAACATCCGGGATCTTGAGCGCCTCGGCAAAATCATCAAGCAAAAGCGCTGTTCTTGAGAAAGTATGCGGCTGGAAAATTGCCCATACCTTTTTAAATCCCATATTCATTGCGGCATTAAGAGTAGCGGTAAGCTCTGTTGGATGATGAGCAAAGTCATCTGCTACCGTAATTCCCTCAGGTGTGCCGAGAATTTCAAAACGGCGGTGAACGCCACCGAATTTATGGAGATTTTCGGCAATTTCTTTTGGAGTAGCGCCAAGGTAATGTGCAGTGGCTGCCGCAGCAAGTGCATTGTAAATGTTGTGCTTGCCGGGAACTATTAGCTTAATGTTTGTGAGAAGTTCGCCCTTGCAGTAAATGTCAAACTGCTCGTGAACACCCTTGTCGGCAGAAATATTAACTGCTCTGTAATCGCAGTTTTCGCCAAAGCCATAGGTGATTTTTTCAATATCAACATCGCTTACTGCGTCAAGTGTGTTTTCATCGTCACCGTTAATTACAAGCAAGCCCGTTGTCTGCTTTGCAAACTTGTTAAATGACTTTTTAATATTGTCAAGGTTCTTAAAGTAGTCAAGGTGGTCTGCATCAATGTTAAGTATAATAGAAATAAACGGATTAAGCTGTAAAAATGTATCTACATACTCGCACGCCTCGCATACGATAATGTCGCTCTGACCCACATAGCTGTTGCCGCCGATAAACGGAAGTTTACCGCCGATAATGGCAGACGGGTCAAATCCACTGCCGATAAGCACCTGAGAAAGCATAGCAGTTGTGGTTGTTTTGCCATGTGTGCCCGAAACCGCAATACTTCTCTTGTATCTTCTTGTTACAACGCCGAGCATTACACTTCTTTCTATGCAAGGAATACCCTGCTCAACAGCTGCCTTTCTCTCGGGATTGTCTTCCTTGATAGCGGCTGAGTACACAACAAGCTCTGCACCGTCAATGTTCTCTGCACGATGTCCCATATATACAGGAATACCGTAACCCTTGATTCTGTCGAGAGTATCGCCCTCGTTCATATCAGAACCCGAAAGCTGGTAGCCCTCACTGTTGAGAATTTCAGCCAGCGGACACATACCGCTGCCGCCGATACCAATAAAATGTATCCTTTTTATATTGTCAAGTAAAATGTCGTAATTCAAAACACTCATTCTCCATTCACAAAAATTCTACCTTATATTATAAAGCCATAGTCGAAAAAAATAAATACTTTTTTTAATTTTGTAATATATTTTTTGAAGTTTTGGCTTTTTAGTTGCCAACTTATATTAAAAATGATAAAATAAACTTGGTGATGTATTGTGAATTTAGTAAAGAATGATATTATAAAATTAAATATAACTTCCGCAACAGCAGAGGGCAACGGCGTTGGAAAAACCGAGGACGGAATAGCGGTGTTCGTACCGCTCTCAGCCGTTGGCGACGAACTCGAAGTAAGAATTTTAAAGACCAAGAAAACCTATGCTTTCGGAAAAATAGAAAATATAATCACTCCATCTCCGTCAAGAATAGAGGCAGATTGTCCGCAGTTTTCAAAATGCGGCGGCTGCACTTGGCGGCATATTTCATATGATGAAGAGCTTAATATAAAATCACAGCGTGTTTACGATGCCGTTACAAGAATCGGCGGAATTAAAGACTTTGATTTTAAAGATATAATCGGTTGTGCAAATCCCGACAGATACCGCAACAAGGCGCAGTTTCCTATCGGAAAAGATAAAGACGGAAAGGCAATTTTCGGCTTTTACTCTTTCCATACCCATAGAATTATACCTTGTGACGATTGTCTTTTGCAGCCGGAGATTTTTAATTCTGTAATAGAAATAACCAAGCAGTTTATAGAAAAAACAAACGCAGACATTTATGACGAATCAACGGGTAAGGGCAGACTTCGCCATTTGTATATGCGTTTGGGTGAGGTAACGCAAGAGCTTATGGTGTGTTATGTTGTCAACGGCAACGGTTTAAAGCAAGAGGATGAGCTTGTAAGAATGTTAAAAGACGGATTGCAAAACCTAAAGAGTGTAATTATTAATTCCAACAGAGAAAAAACAAATGTAATTCTCGGCAAAAAGAACAGAGTAGCCTATGGCAGTGACCACATCACAGATATGTTGTGCGGACTTAAATTTAAAATTTCGCCGTTCTCATTTTGGCAGGTGAATAGGGCACAAGCGGAAAAACTTTACGGTAAGGCAAAGGAATATGCCAACCTTAAAAGTGACGATGTCCTGCTTGATTTGTACTGCGGAACAGGCACAATAGGACTTACCATGGCTGATAAATGCAAAACACTTGTCGGTGCAGAGATTGTGGAGGACGCAATTAAAGACGCAAATGAAAATGCGGCAACGAACGACATAAAAAACGCAAGATTTATTTGTGCCGATGCCTCTCAGGCGGCAGCTCAGCTAAAGTCAGAGGGTCTGAAACCCGATGTTGTAGTCTTAGATCCCCCACGAAAAGGCTGCGGCGAAGATGTAATTTTGACGGTAACTCAAATGTCGCCAAAGCGAGTAGTGTATGTTTCATGCGACCCCGCAACCCTTGCAAGAGATTTGCATATCTTTGAATCAAACGGCTATAAAACAAAGGAAGTAACCCCCTGCGATATGTTCCCAAGAACAGCGCATGTTGAGTGCGTAGTAATGATGTCAAGGAAAGAGGAGTAAATCGGTATAGGTGGCTTAACGGTGTGGCTTGTGCGTATTGGTCAGGCTGTGCTGTTTTGGCAGGTTGGCTTTGATTTGGATACAAATAAGGGAATGCTGACAGCACACTAGGAGAAACGAATGGATAGATTTTCAGAGAAGAGTCTTCTTTCACTCGAAGATCATTATGTGTATGGACTCATAGATCCACGCAGTAAGCAAATTTTCTATATTGGAAAAGGCACTAAAAACAGAGTGTTTTTCGTGGATGAAAGATATGAGCAGGGGTTTCCGTTGGATGAGAATGAAACATTCTACATTGGAAAGTCGATAGCCCGACTGAAGTTGAATCAGTCGGCACAGAATCCGATTACATATCTGAATCCACGATAGAGAAATAAATTTCATATTTAATGAAATTGACAAATCGTAGTTTGTAACGAAGATATTTGCGATGAAAGGAATTAAGATTGAGTAACTGGGGATTGCAATAATACTTTTAGGAATTGCTGTGACAACAAATAATTTTTGGGGATATGTCCTAGGTGTTCTT